>WBZY01000016.1_pt2 | contig 200739 bp, 176 predicted proteins | sample 5204191 | NCBI WGS metagenome assembly WBZY01 (sample SAMN12344363, study PRJNA552823) | activated sludge metagenome | biome: Activated sludge suspended growth; feature: Anammox Sidestream; material: Wastewater; isolation source: activated sludge from anammox sidestream of wastewater treatment...
TACGTGGCCTCACAGGATTCATCTGAAAACCCTGACATAGATCTGACGCCGACGGCCGTCCTCCTAACGTTGGCCTGATGTCACCTCCCACACACTGATGGCGGATTGCAGCGGAGCCAGATGGGACAGGCGAGCTGCCCAGGGAGTGGGATCATGGCGACGGCAACAGCAACGACTGCCGACCAGTCGGCCACGGCTACCATCACAGCGCAGCAGGCGGCCACGCCTCCGCCACCGCTGGGCCGGCAGCAGATCTTCGCGGCGCGCGCCGCGATCCTCGGGCTCCACATGGCGCCGGCGGTGGAGGAATACATCGTGCAACTCGCGCTGGCGACACGCGGCGACGGTCCGCTCGGGCGCTGGATCGACTACGGGGTGAGCCCGCGCGCGACCATCGGCCTCGACCGCGCGGCGCGCGCGCACGCGTGGCTGGCTGGACGCGATTTCGTCGCGCCCGACGACGTGCAGGCCATGCTCGCGGACGTGTTCCGCCACCGCCTGATCCTGAACTACGACGCCGAGGCGGCCGGGATCACGCCCGATCGCGTGATCGACGAGCTGCTGGCGGCGGTCCCCGTGGGCTGATTCCCGATGCGCAGTCCCGCCACGGCACCGCTCGCCGAAGCGCAGGGCGCCTTCTGCGATCTGCACCGGCTGATCGCGCTGCGCGCAGCCGCAGAGCGGCTGCGGTTGCGGCCTCCGCCGGCGCGCCGTGGCGCGCCCGGGGCGCACGCCGGGACCCGTCGCGGGCGCGGCATCGAGTTCGAGGAACTGCGCCCCTACGAGGCCGGCGACGACATCCGCGCCATCGACTGGCGCGTCACGGCGCGCAGCGGACGCGTGCACACGCGCGTGTTCCGCGAGGAACGCGAGCGGCCGGTGTTCCTGCTGGTCGACCAGCGCCGCGAGATGTTCTTCGGCAGCCGTCGCGCGCTGAAGTCGGTGCAGGCCGTGCACGCCGCCGCGCTGCTCGCGTGGGCGGCGCTGGCCGGCGGCGATCGCGTCGGCGGCCTGCTGATCGGCGAGCACGGCCAGCACGAGGTGCGCCCGCGGCGCGATCACCGCACGGTGCTGGAGCTGCTGCAGAGCTGCACCGAGTTCAACCACCGGCTCGGCATCCCGGGCCCGGCGGCACCCGCCGCGACGCTGACGCCGGCGTTCGCGGCGCTGCGCCGCGTGGTGCGTCCCGGTGCGATGGTGATCGTGATCAGCGATTTCGCCGGCTGGGACGCCGACAGCGCACGCGAGCTGCACCTGCTCGGGCGCCACGTCGAGGCCTGCGCGATCCACGTCCACGACCCGCTCGAGCGCGCGTTGCCCGCCGCAGGCGTCGCGCTGGCCGGTGACGGCGAGCGCCGCGTGACGCTGGACTGCGGCGACGAACCCACCCGCCGGCGCCACCGCGAGGCCTTCGAGCACCTCAGCGGTGCGGCGGCGCGCGATTTCGCGCGCATCGGTGCCGCGTTCCTCGCCTTGCCGACCGACGCCTGCGCCTCCGGCGTGCTGGCGGCGGCGTTCCGTGGACCCGCGCGATGAACCCCACCGACCCGCTCGCCGCGTTGCGGCCCATCCACCTGCCGCCGCCGATCGGCTGGTGGCCACCGGCACCGGGGTGGTGGATCCTCGCGGCAGCCGCGCTCGCCGCGCTGCTGACCGGCGGCGCGTGGCTGCTGCGCCACCGGCGCCGTAACCGCTACCGGCGCGCCGCGCTCGCCGAACTCGACGCGCTCCGTGCGGCCTTCGTCGCGCAGGCGGACCACGCGCTCTTCGTCACCGCCTGCAACCAGCTGCTGCGCCGCGCCGCACTGTGCCGCTACCCGGCGGCCGGAGTCGCGCACCTGACCGGCGCCGCGTGGCTCGCATTCCTCGATCGCAGCGGCCGCACCGATGCCTTCGTCAACGGCGCGGGACGCGTGCTCGCCGAGGCCCCGTACGCGCCGGCACCCGACTGCGACGCGCCGGCGCTGGAGCACGCCTGCCGCGCCTGGCTGAGGCGTCACCGATGATCGAGTTCGGCCAGCCCTGGGCGGCGGCGCTGCTGCCGTTACCGCTGCTGCTGCGGCTGCTGTGGCGGAGCGCGCCACCGCTCGGAACCGCGCTGTATTTTCCGCGCGCGCTCGCCAGCGTGGCGGAGACAGCCGGTAGCGCCAGCGCGCGTCTGCCGCGCGCGCGCGCCGCGCTGATGGCGCTCGCGTGGGTGGCGCTGGTCGCGGCCGCCGCCGCGCCGCGCCACGTCGGCGACAGCGTGGCGACGCCGGCCACCGGACGCGACCTGATGCTCGCGATCGACATCTCCGAAAGCATGCTGACCGAGGATCTGGAACTCGACGGCCAGGCGGTGGACCGCCTCACCGTGGTGCGCCACGTGCTGCGCGAGTTCCTGCGCCGCCGCGCCGGCGATCGCATCGGGCTGATCCTGTTCGGCAGCAACGCCTACCTGCACGTGCCGCTCACCTTCGACCACGCCACCCTCGCCCGGCTGCTCGACGAGGCGCGCATCGGTTTCGCCGGCCGGCAGACCGCGATCGGCGATGCGCTCGGCCTCGCGGTCAAGCGCCTGCGCGAGCGCCCGCGCAACGCGCGCGTGCTGGTGCTGATCACCGACGGGGCGAACACCGCCGGCGAGCTCGCACCGCTGCAGGCCGCGCAGCTCGCCACACGCGCGGGGCTGCGGGTGCACACCATCGGCGTCGGCGCCGAATCGATGGCGGTACCGGGACTGCTGGGCGGACTGCTGGGGCCGCGTCGGCTGAACCCCTCGGCCGACCTCGACGAGGACACGCTGCGCGCGATCGCGAACCGGACCGGCGGGCGCTATTTCCGGGCGCGCGACCGTGGCGAGCTGGAACGGATCTACGCGGAGCTCGATCGCCTGGAGCCGGTCGAGCAGGACGCGCGTCATTACCGGCCGCAGGTCTCGCTGGCGCACTGGCCGCTCGGCCTCGCGTTGCTGCTCTCGCTGGCGCTGGCCGCGCGCCTGCTGTGGCCGTTGCGCACGACGCCCGCGCACGGAGACTGAAGCGATGCCGCCCGTGCTGGCCGATTTCCACTTCCTGCGCCCATGGTGGCTGCTCGCGCTGCTGCCCTGCGCGCTGCTGGTGCTGTGGTTCGCGCGCCGGCGCCGGCGTCCTGCGCTGTGGAGCACGCTGATCGACCCGGCCCTGCTCGGCCATCTGCTGCTGCCCGCGCAGGCGAACCACCGCGGCGCGCTGCCGTTCGCGCTGCTCGCCGGCTGGACGCTGGCGGTGCTCGGACTCGCCGGTCCGGCCTGGGAGCGGCTGCCGGAGCCGCTGCACCGCAGCGGCGAGGCGCTGATCGTGGCACTCGAACTCGACGCGAGCATGCGCGCCACCGACCTCGCGCCGTCGCGCCTCGAGCGTGCGCGCCACAAGATCGCCGACGTGCTCGCACTGCGGCGCGACGGGCTCACCGCGCTGATCGTCTACGCCGGCGACGCCCACGTGGTCACGCCGCTGTCCGACGACGCGAACACGCTGGCCGCGATGCTGCCCGCGCTCGATCCCGCGATCATGCCCGAACCCGGCAACGATCCGGTCAGCGCGGCCGAACTGGCCGCGCAACTGCTGCGCGGCGCCGGACTCGACGAGGGCCGCGTGCTGTTCATCGCCGATGCGCTGCCACGGCACCACCACGCGGCGCTGGCCGATACGCTGGGAGCGGCCGGGCTGGAGTTCTCTCTGCTCGCCGCGGGCACCGAACCGGGCTCGCCGATCCCGCTGGCGGACGGCGGTTTCCTACGCGACGCCGACGGCGCGATCCTCGTCGCCGGCATGGACAGCGACACGATGCGCGAGGCCACGGCCGCTGCCGGCGGGCGCTTCGCGCTGCTCGGCGTCGACGACCGCGACCTCCGCCACCTGCTGCCGCAAGGCCGCGCCACGCGCACGCTGGACTCGCGCGACCAGCACCGCCGGTTCGACCGCTGGCAGGACCGTGCGCCGTGGCTCGCGCTCGCGCTGCTGCCGCTGGCCGCGCTCGCCTTCCGCCGCGGCTGGCTGCTCGGTGCCACGCTGCTCGTGCTGCTGCCGACACCGCGCGCCGAGGCTCTCGAGTGGCGCGACCTGTGGCTCACCAGGGACCAGCAGGCCGCACGCGCGCTCGCCGACGGGGACGCCGCGCGCGCGGCAAGCCTGTTCCGCTCGCAGGCGTGGCGCGGTGCCGCGCAGTACCGTGCCGGCGACCATGACGGCGCGGCCGCGAGCTGGTCCGGGCTCGACGACGCGAACGCACACTACAACCGCGGCAATGCGCTGGCGCGCGCCGGGCGCCTCGACGAGGCGGTCGCAGCCTACGACGCCGCGCTGGCGCGCGATCCGCAGCACGCCGACGCGGCGGCCAACCGCCGCCTCGTCGAGGAACTCGCGCGCCAGCGCGAGGCCCAAAGCCGCGCAGCCCACGACGGCGACGACGCCTCGCGCTCCGCGGGCAAGGATGGCGAGATGCCGCCGCCCGGTGCGGACGGTTCGGAGTCCGACCAGACAGACCGGACCGACGGCAGCGCGCGCGAACGCGACACGCCCGACCAGCCACCCGCTTCCGGTGAGGACGGTGCAGCAGCGCGCGACGGCGACGGCGAGCGCGCGCACGATGACGCCGATAGCAGCGATGGCGTCGCGATGGACGATCGGGCCGCGCCGTCGCCGGCCGATGGCGCGGGCGAGCCGCCCTACGAGGAGGAGCAGGCGATGGAGCACTGGTTGCGACGTATTCCGGACGACCCCGGTGCGCTGCTGCGCCGCAAGTTCGAGTACGAGCACCGGCTGCGGCGCGGCGAGCGCGAGGAGGAAGCGTGGTGAGGCGGTGGCTGGGCCCCTGGCTCGCGCTCGTGCTGTTGCTCGCACTGCACGCCGCCGGCGCCGAGGCACGCGTCGACGCGCAGGTCGACCGCGAGCGGCTGTCGCTCGCGGAGAGCCTGCTGCTCACGATCCGCGTGACCGGCAGTCTCGACGCCGAGGTGCCGGACCTCTCGGCGCTGGAGCGCGATTTCGAGCTGCTGGGGACCAGCCGCAACTCGAGTTTCTCGATCGGCGGCGGCCAGCGCGAGACGGCCACCGAATGGCAGATCACGCTGGCGCCGCGGCGCAGCGGCCAGTTGCGGATTCCACCGCTCGCGATCGCGGGCGAACAGACGCGGGCGATCACGATCACGGTCGACAACGACGCTCCGCACGCCGCCGCGAGCGGCGAGGTGCGGCTCGAAGTCGACACCGACCACGACGAACTGTACGTGCAGCAGCAACTGTTGCTGACCGTACGTGTGCTGCACGCGGTGAACCTGAATCGCGGCGCGACGCTCGAGCCGCCGGCGATCGACGACGCGCTGGTGCAGGAGCTCGGCGAGAACACCTACACGAAGACGATCGCCGGCCGGCGCTTCGCCGTGTTCGAGCGCCGCTATGCGGTGTTCGCGCAACGCAGCGGTGAACTCCTGATCCCGTCGCTTGGATTCCGCGCCTCGGTGGGCGGCGCCGGCGGCTGGTTCGACCAGTTCGGCGCGCGCGCGATCCGGCTGCGCTCGCCGGAGAAGCGCCTGCGCGTGCTGCCGCCGGTGGACGCCGCGACACCGTGGCTGCCGGCCCGCGTGCTGACGCTGGTGGAGACCTGGGACAAGGATCCGCAGACCCTGCGCGCGGGTGACTCGGCGACGCGCACCATAACGCTGCGCGCGCGTGGACTGACCGCGGCCCAGTTGCCGCCGCTGCCGTCGGCCGCGGTCGACGGGCTGCGCTTCTACCCCGACCAGCCACGCCTCGAGGACACGCCACAGGACGACGGTGTCCTCGGTTCGCGCAGCGAGAGCGCCGCCGTGATCGCCGGGCGCGCCGGCCGTTTCGTGCTGCCGCCCATCGAACTGCGCTGGTGGGACACGCAGAACCGGCGCTTCGAGACCGCGCTGATTCCCGAACGCACGCTCGAGGTCACCGGCGCCACGGGCAGCGCACGGGGACCGACGCAGCCGTTACCTCCGTCCACGACCGGGGAGTCGCCGACCGACATCGACGCCACGACCCCGGATCCCGCCCGCGCGAAGCGTGCGGCACCCGGTTCGGCGCTGCCGTGGATGATCACGACCCTGCTGTTCGCGCTCGCCACGCTGTTCAGCGGCTGGCAATGGTGGCGCGCCACGCGGGCGAGGCCGGCACCGGCTCCGGCCACCACGCACCCGGGTGCACCCGACGAAGCCGCCGCCTTCGCCGCGCTGCAGTCAGCTGCCGGCGGCACCGATCCGGCACGGCTCGCCGAGGCGCTCGCACGCTGGGGAGCCGCGGCGTTTCCCGGGCGACAAATCCGCAGCGCCGGCGACGCGATCGAGGTCGCGGGCGACCCCGGGCTGAGCGCCGCGTTCGAACAGCTGCTGGCGAGTGCCTATGGCGCGGACCGGAGTGGATTCGATACGGATACCGCGGCGCGGCTGCTCGCGTGCGTCACCGCGCTGCGTGCCGGGCGCCCCGACGACCGCGAACCCCCGACCGGCCTGCCGCCGCTGTACCCCGTGTAGATCCGGGCTGTGCCCGGACATGTCCGGCGCACCCTGTTCGGCCACAGGCCGAACCTGCGGACATTCACACCTGACCTGCCTCAGGCCAGGCTTTTGGACACCACCTCGTAACAGTCCCGCGACAGCGCGCGGTGCTCCAGCAGGTGCTCGAGCTGCGCGCGCATGCCGTCGCGGTACGGTGCCGCGAAGCGCCGCCAGCGCGTCAGCGGCACCAGCAGGCGTGCCGCGACCAGCGGATTCAGTGCATCGATGGCGGCGACCTGTTCGCCGAGGAAGCGGTACCCCGCATGATCGTCCCGATGGAACGCGCCCGGATTCGCGTTCGCGAAGCTGCCGATCAGCGCGCGCACCTTGTTCGGGTTGCGCACGTCGAACTCCGCGCTCGCGCGCAGCCGGCATACGTCGTCCAGCGTGGCCAGGCCAGGACGCAGCGCCTGCGCCTGGAACCACAGGTTCATCGCCAGCGGCTCGTCACGCCAGCGGGCGTGGAAATCGAGCAGCAGCTCGGCGGCCATCGCGCGCCCGGTGGCGTCGCTGGCCTGCAGCATCGCGTTGAGCGCTGCCAATACATCGGTCATGTTGTCCTGCGCGTAGTACTGCTGGTACGCCAGATCGCGCGCCTCCTCGTCGTCGAGCAGCAGCAGGTACGACAGGCAGGCGTTCTTGAGGCTGCGCCGCGCGACGTCGTCGGCCTCGACGCGGTAGGCGGATCCGCCAACGTTGGCGAGATGGCAACGCAGCAGCGCATCGCGCAACGCCGCCGCGATCTCGCGGCGCAGGCCGCTGCGCGCCGCGTGGATCGCCTGCGGATCGATCGCATCGCCGAGTTCCGCGAGGTACGCCTCGGTGGGCAGCGTGAGCATCTGCGCGATCAGCGCGCGGTCGCCGCCGGTGTCGGCCAGCAACGCGCGCAAGCCCGCGACCAGCCGCTCGTCGGGCGCACCGGGGCTCCTGCCGGTCGCGAGCGCCTCGATGCGCTGGCCGAGCACGCGCACCGCCAGCGTCTGGCCGGCATCCCAGCGCGCCACCCCGTCGCTGTCGCGGCGCATCAACGTGGCAAGGTCGTCGAGATCGTAGTCGTAGCGCAGCCTGACCGGTGCCGAGAAGCCGCGCAGCAGGCTGGGCAGCGGCCGTTCGCGCACGTCGTGGAACTCGAACTCGTGCTCGGCTTCGGTGAGTTCCAGCACCCGCTCGGTCCCGGCCGCCGCGGCCTCGCCAGACAGGCGCAGCGGGATCTCGCCGTCGCTTCCGAGCAGCGCCAGGCGCACCGGAATATGGAACGGTTCCTTGAGCGGCTGACCCGGCGTCGGTGCGCAACTCTGCACGAAACGCAGTCGATAGTGCCCGCTCGCCGCATCGTAGGTGTCGCTCACCTCGAGCAACGGCGTGCCGGCCTGCGTGTACCAGCGGAAGAACTGCGCGAGATCGCGCCCGGAGGCGTCCTCCATGGCGCGCACGAAATCCTCGACGGTGACGGCCTGCCCGTCGTGGCGCGCGAAGTACAGATCGCAGCCACGGCGAAACGCCGGCGCACCGATCAGCTCGCGGATCATCCGCACCACCTCGGCGCCCTTCTCGTAGACCGTCAGCGTGTAGAAGTTGTTGATCTCGATGTACGAGTCGGGACGCACCGGATGCGCCATCGGGCCCGCGTCCTCGGGGAACTGGCTGCTGCGCAGCAGGTTCACGTTCTCGATCCGGCGCACCGCGCGCGAACCCGTGTCGGCCGAGAATTCGGCGTCACGGAACACCGTGAAGCCCTCCTTCAGGCTGAGCTGGAACCAGTCGCGGCAGGTCACGCGGTTGCCCGACCAGTTGTGGAAGTACTCGTGCGCGACGATCGCCGCGATGCGCTGGAACGCCGCGTCGGTGGTGATCGCCGGCTTCGCGAGCACGGCCTGCGTGTTGAAGATGTTGAGCCCCTTGTTCTCCATCGCGCCCATGTTGAAATCGTCGACGGCGACGATCATGAACACGCCGAGGTCGTACTCGCGCCCGTACTCGCGCTCGTCCCAGCGCATCGCCTGCTGCAGCGCGCCCATCGCGAACGCGCACTTGTCCAGGTCCTTCTCCTCGACATGGATCCGCAGCGTGACCTCGCGGCCCGAGCAGGTGACGAAGCGGTCCTCGACGTGCGCCAGGTCGCCGGCCACCAGGGCGAACAGATAGCACGGCTTCGGGAACGGATCCTCCCAGCGCACCCAGTGGCGGCCGCCGTCGAGTTCGCCCGAGGCGACCCGGTTGCCGTTGCCGAGCAGCACCGGGAAACGCGCGCGGTCGGCCACGATCGTGGTGGTATAGCGCGCGAGCACGTCGGGGCGGTCGGGAAAGAAGGTGATGCGGCGAAACCCCTCGGCCTCGCACTGCGTGCAGTACATGCCGCGCGAACGGTACAGGCCCTCGAGCGCCGTGTTGTCCTGCGGCCGCAGTTCGACCACCGTCTCGAGCTCGCAGCGCTCGGGCACGTCGTCGATCTCGAGTCCGGCAGCATCGTGGCGATAGCGCTCCGGCGCCAGCGCGACACCGTCGAGCGCGATCGCACGCAGTGCCAGTGCCTGCCCGTCGAGGCGCAGCATGCGTGGTGCGGCAGGGTGGGCGCCGTTGCGCTCGATCGCCAGCCGGCTGCGCACTCGTGTGAGATCCTCCCCCAGATCGAACTCGAGGTCCACCCGGGTGACCAGGAACGGCGGAACGTGGTAGTCGCGCAGCAGCACCGCGCGCGGCGTGGCATCCTCCATCGGCAATCCCTCCGTCAGCCGCCGAAGCCGCTGGCGCGCACGATGCGGATCAGGTCCGGCTCTTCCCCGGCTGGCGTGGCGCAGACCTCCCCGCGCGTCTTGCTGCCGCAGTCGATGAAGCCGGTACGCTGCTCGCTGCCGAGGTGGCGGGCTTCCCAGGCGATCATCGCCTGCATGCACAGCTCGCGCTGCCCGAGCGTGAGCGGCGCGCCGTCGGCCCACTTGCCGATCTCGATCGCGCGCCGCAGGCTGCTGTGGACTTCCGGCGTGATCATCTGCAGCATCGTCTCGAAATCCATCGCGCTAGCTCCCATCGGCTCCCGTTGCGGGGGGGCGCGAGTATAGCAAAGCGGCGCCGAGTCCCAGCAGGACGCCGATCAGCAGTCCGCCGACGTGCGCGCCGTTGGCGATGGCGCCGAAACCGATCGCCTCGACCAGCCCGCTCATGCACACCACCAGCCACACCAGCATCGCCGCCATCACCCCGGGCGGCAGCGTGAAACCCGGTTGCGCGACACGCCGCGTCCAGGCCCACGCGTAGCCCAGCAGCCCATAGATCACGCCCGACATGCCGCCGAACATCACCGTGCCGTCGTGGAGGTACTGGACGATGTTGCCGCCGGCGCCGGTCAGCACCAGCAGCGCGAGCAGCGTCGCCGCACCGCGCGCGCGCTCGATGCGCCGCCCGAGTTCCCACAGCCACAGCATGTTGAACGCCAGGTGCAGCAGGCCGAAATGCAGGAACACCGGCGTCAGCAGCCGCCAGTACTCGCCGCGCGCGTAAGTGGCCGCCACGCTTTCGAACACGAAGCCGCCGCCGGCGCCGCGCTGGAACGCGGTGAAAGCCAGCCAGCGCAGCATGCGCAACTCGTGGTCGACGAACACCAGCAACGTGCCGGCCATGCTGAGCGCGATCGCCAGCAGCGTCAGCGGCTGCCGCCGCAGCCCCTCGGCCGCCGCCACCAAAGCGCGGCGCAGCGGCGCCTGCGTCACGACCGGAGCCGCGAGCGACAGTTCGCCGCGCTGCCAGCGTTCGAAGGCCGAGCGCACCTCCGCGACGTCCTCCTCGCGCGCCACCACCAGCACCTGCCTGCCGTCGGCCGTGTCGAACACGCGATGCACGATGCGCCGCCTCCACAGGTAGCTGCTGAACCCGGCCAGCTCGGCGCCGATGCGTGTCTCGATCGCGCGGTGGGCGCTCATCGCCGCGCCCGCGGCGGCGCCACGCGCCGCGCTTCAGTCGCCATCGGGACGGCTGCCCCAGCCGAGCTTGGCCCGGCAGATCGCGTAGAAGTTGTGATCCAGCGGATGCAGCAGCCGCAGGTGCTCGGGCTTCTTGTGCACGTGCACCATATCGCCCGGGCTGGCCGAGAAATTCAGCTGGCCGTCGCAGCTGATCGCCGGATGCAGGTCGTTGTACTCGTTGATCACGATGCGCACGCTGCTGCTGCCGTGGATCACCAGCGGCCGGCTGCCCAGCGTGTGCGGGAACATCGGCACCAGCACCATCGCGTCGAGACCCGGATGCATGATCGGCCCGCCGCCCGACAGCGAGTACGCGGTGCTGCCGGTGGGGGTGGAGATGATCAGCCCGTCCGAGCGCTGCGTGTAGACGAATTGCTCCTCGATGTAGAGCTCGAACTCGATCATGCGCGCCGAAACGCCGGAGTTGAGCACCACGTCGTTCAGCGCATCGCCGCGCGCGAGCACCTCGTGCCCGCGTGTGACCAGCACGTCGAGCAGGAAGCGCGACTCGATCAGGTAACGCCCGGCCAGCACCTCGGCGATCTGCGCCTCGAGATGCTGCGGGGAGATATCGGTCAGGAAGCCGAGGCGGCCGCGGTTCACACCCAGCACCGGTGCGCTCTGCGCCGCCAGCGCCCGCGCCGCGCCGAGCAGGCTGCCGTCGCCCCCCACCACGATCACCAGCTCCGTATGCCGACCGATCTCCTCGCACGGCAGCACCTCGTGCGGCGACGAATCCAGCAGCGCGGCGACCTCGCTCTCGACCACCACCTCGCGCCCGCGGGAACGCAGGAAGTCGCGCAGGTGGACCAGCGTCTCGCGTACCTCGGGATTGCCGACGCGCCCCATCAAGCCGATCCGGCGGAACCGGCTCATCGTGGCGCGAACTGCTTGTGGATATCGCAGCGATCGTGCAGCCCGGAGACGAACTCCGCCGGCTTCAGCATCTTCTGCAGCGGCTTGGCGCACAGCCCGCCGCTGCCGGCCGCGCCCTGGCACACCGGCTGGTGGTAATGCGCGAGCCAGCGCCGGTAATGTTCCTGCGAGACTCCGCATTTCTCGGCGACGTAGGCTTCGGTGTCGCCCAGGTAGCGCTGCAGTTCCTCCATCGGGATGGTGATGTGGCCGGCGCCGGGCTGGAAGGCGACGAACTTGACGCCCTTTTCCTTCAGCGAGGCGAAGAACTTGTCGGCCCCTTCGCCCATCAGGCGCAGCTTGTCGCGGCGCAGCCCGGTCAGCTCCCCGCGCAGGCTCAGCAACTGCTCTTCCTGCAGTGCACGCTCCTGCTCGATCCGCGCCAGTTCCTCGCGCATGCGCGCATCGCGTGCGGCGAGCGCCGCGTCGCGTTCGTTCTCCAGCGTGCGCCGTGCATCCGCGATCACCGCGCGCGCCTGCTCGGTCTGCTGCTGCAACTCGTCGCGCAACGCGGCCTGCTCCTGCTCGAACCGCCGCTGCCCGGCCGCGAGCCGCTCGGCCAGCGCCTGCTTCTCGGCCGCGAGCACGCGCGCCTGCTCCTGCAGCGCGGCGAGTTCGCGCTGCAGCCCCTGTGCCTCGCGCCGCGCCTGCTCGCGCACCGCCTCGAGCTGCTGGCCGTTCTGCTGCAGCAGCGCGAGCAGTGCATCGGACCCGCCCGCCGCGCTCGCCGACGCAGGAGCCGGTGCGACGTTCACCGCCGCCGGCGCAACCGCCGGCGGCGCCTGCGGCGATACCGCATCCGGCACGTCCAGTCCGAGCCGGTTCATACCGAGGCGCTGCTGCAGCAGGTCCAGCGTGTTGCCCGCGGCCGCGAAGCGGATGTCCCACAGTTTCGCCGCCTGCTCGGCGATCGGACACTGGCTGCGCGTGGCCAGGCGCAGCGGTCCCGCGCCCAGGTCCGGCCCCAGCGGTGCGGCGCGCTCGGCGAGCATGCGCAACGGCACGTCCCAGCGCAGTTCGGGGAAGCCGTCGGCATCGAAGGGGATCAGGAACAGCACCACGGCCTGCGGCACCAGCCGCGCATCGAGCCGTACATAGGCCGCCTCGAGCGTGGTACCCGCGAACGCACGGATGGGCACCACGCAGTCGAGCAGGGCCTCGAACTCGGCGTAGAGCATCTCGCGCGCGACCTGCCCGTCGACGAAGAAGACCACGGCCTCCTGCGTCTGCGTCGCGGATTTCTGATGGATCGTCATGCGCGTTCCCCTGCTGCGCTCCGCTGCACGCCATGCACGGCGGCGGAATCGCCGTTCATGTTAGCAGGCGCCGGGGATCCGGTGGGGACGCGAGCCCGGCTGGACAGGCGCCGGTGCGCCTCAAGCCTCGGTGGTGATGAACCGCGTGCGGTACGCGGCAAACAGTTCCGCCAGCCCCTCGCGGTCCAGGCCGAACTCCTCCAGCGTGTAGCGGTGCGGGGCGCGCTGCTCGCGCCCGTTCAGGCGCAGCCACTCGGCCGCGATCGCCTCGGACGCTGCATCGATTGGCTCGCCGAGCGCCGCCAGCACCCGCCGCCATTCGGCCAGCGGCGCGCGCTGCACGGCGCGGTACGCCACATCGATGAAACGCGCGTCGCCGCGGGCCTCGCGCGCGCGTGTGAAACGCTCGAGCAGCGCGGCCCAGCGCCGGGCCGTGAAACGCCCCACCGTGACGCGGTCCAGCCGATCGGTGCCCGCGCCGTGCAGCGCGGCCACCATGCTGCAGTAGGAAGGCACGGTGTCGACCGGATCGCGGTGCGTCATCACGAAGCGCGCCGCCGGAAACACCGCCATCGCGGCATCGAGCGCTGCCAGGTGCCCCGGGGTCTTCAGCACCCAGCGGCGGCCACGGCGCGCGCTGTCCTGCCACTGCAGGAAACCGAGCACGGTACGCAGCTCGCGGTAGGCCGGCGTCAGGTCGGCGCGGTCCAGCCACGCGGAATACGTCGGGATGTACGCGTAGGCTTCGGGCTGCGTGCCGACGAAGAACTGATCGAGGATCATGATCTCCTCGTCGGCGCCGTCGACCTGGTACGGATGGATCGACAGCAGGTCCGGCGTCACGCTCAGCATCGCGGCGATCAGGTCCGCGGCCCACTGCCGGCGCGCCTCGGGACTCCCGCGGACCTCGCCCGGGAACGGCGCGTAGTTCTGCGCTTCCCAGAAACGCACCGCGGTCAGCCCCGGCGCGGTGGTCAGCAGCCGGTGGAACAGCGTGCTGCCGGTGCGCGGCAGGCCGACGATGATCGCGGCCACGTCGACCGCCTCGTCGGTGATCTCCGGATGCCGGCGCAACGCATCGATGGTGCGCAGCCGGTTCACCAGCCCGGTGACGATGCGCTCGCGGTGGGCGGCCACACCGGCCTTGCTGAGCTGGGCCTCGCCGTTCAACGAATCCAGCATGACACCGAGCGGCTCGAGGAACCAGGGGTCGCCGAAGTCCTCGAGACCGGCACGGCGGCGCGCCTCGGCCAGTAGATCGTCGCGTCGTAACGAATGCGTGCCTTCGCTCATGCCCGGTCCCGCCTGCCAGTCACCCGTGTTGCCTGCCGATCGCCCCGGCGATCGGCAACCGGGGACGCAGTGTAGTGCGTGGGGAGGTTCGATGGCATCGCCCGAACGCATGAAACCCGAACGCCGGAAACGAAAAAGCCGCTGTTTCCAGCGGCTTCGGCGTGAGGATGGCGGAGCGGACGGGACTCGAACCCGCGACCCCCGGCGTGACAGGCCGGTATTCTAACCGACTGAACTACCGCTCCCTGAACTCGCTCGCCGCGATGGTGGGTGGTAACGGGATCGAACCGCTGACCCCCTGCTTGTAAGGCAGGTGCTCTACCAGCTGAGCTAACCACCCCCTTGGGCGAGACGCGCATTCTACAGATCCGCAACTCGATGTCAAAAGAAAATTTCCGGCCTCGCACGAGGCCACGGCACCCTGTCCCGCGCCGCCTGGAGCGCCGTGAGGGCGCTCCCGCAACGGCCTTCCCGCGGCGTCGTTATCAACACCACGAACGCAGACTCAGGGGCACAAGCAATTGCAGGCGACTCCTTCAGGTTCGCCTCATATTTACGCGCTATCTTTCTGTTATTTATAGTTAAAATAGTTAGGCTACAATTTGACCAGCAGCGCAAAACCCGCCTCCTGCGCGGCATACAGCAACCGACCGACATCTTGTGCACCGTTTTATCCACAGAAACTGTGCACAACCCGGACAGTCATCGCCCGGCGCTACTGGTCCGCCGGAGCGGCCTCGATGCGTTGGCGCTCGTCCGCGCTGGTGTAACGGACGTCCTCGCCGTGCACCATGTAGATGACATATTCGGCGATGTTCTTGGCGTGGTCCCCGATCCGCTCCAGCGCCCGCGCCGTCCACGCGAGTTGCAGCACCGAGGATGTGGTACGCGGGTCTTCCATGATGAAGGTCAGCAACTGGCGGATCCCGGCCTGGTATTCCAGATTCACCGTCCGGTCCTGGCGCACCACCTCGAGCGCCAGCGTGGCATCGAGGCGCGCGAATGCCTCGGTGGCCGCAAGCAGCATGCCGCGCACCAGCCCGGCCAGGTGCAGCAACGAGCCCTGGGGGTGTCCCAGCGTGACCGGGTCGATCTCGATCACGGCGCGCGCCACGTGTCCTGCCTGATCCCCGATCCGCTCCAGATCGGTCACCGTCTTGATCACCGCGAAGATCAGCCGCAGGTCGCCCGCGGCCGGCTGCCGGCGCGCCAGGATGCGCTGGCTCTCGCGATCGAGCTGGACCTCCATCGTGTTGACCTCGACGTCGCGCCGCAGCACGCGTGTCGCCACATCGGCATCGCCGCGCTCCAGCGCGCCGATCACGTCGTCGAATTGCGCCAGCACCAGCCGCGCCATGTCGAGCACGCCGCTGTGCAGCTTCTCCAGATCCTCGTTGTACTGCTGCACGAGGTGGTGTCCGAGGTCTTCCCTCTCGAGGGCCATGCGTCCTCCACGATCAGCCGAAACGGCCGGTGATGTAGTCTTCGGTCTGCCTCTTCTTCGGATTGGTGAACACCACGTTGGTGTCGCCGAACTCCACCAGCTCACCGAGATACATGAACGCCGTGTAGTCCGAGACGCGCGCGGCCTGCTGCATGTTGTGTGTCACGATCAGAATCGAGACCTTCTCCTTGAGGCGGTTGATCAGGTCCTCGATATTCGCGGTCGCGTTGGGGTCGAGCGCCGAGGTGGGCTCGTCGAACAGCAGCAGCTCCGGCGAGGTAGCGAGCGCGCGCGCAATGCACAGACGCTGCTGCTGCCCGCCCGAGAGGTTGAATGCCATGTCGTGCAGGCGGTCTCCCACCTCGTCCCACAGCGAGGCGTCACGCAGCGCCGCTTCGACGCGGTCGGCGATCGCGCTGCGGCTGCGTTCGCCGCGCACCCGCAATCCATAGGCGACGTTCTCGAAAATCGACTTCGGGAACGGGTTCGGCTTCTGGAACACCATGCCGATGCGCATGCGCACCTCGATCGGGTCGACCGAACGGTGCAGGATGTCGACGCCATCCGGGTGGAACACGATCTCGCCGTGGTAGCGGTTGCGTCCCTCGCCGATGTCGTGCATGCGGTTGAAGCAGCGCAGGAACGTCGACTTGCCGCAGCCCGACGGCCCGATCAGCGCCGTCACGCGGTTTTCCCAGACCGGCAGGTCGATTTTCCGCAACGCCTGCACCTCGCCGTAGAAGAAGTCGAGCGCGCGCGCCTCGGCCTTCAGCGCCGGCGCCGGCACGGCCCCGCTGGTGACGGCCGGCGTGCCCATCGTGTTCGCGTCGATCATCCGCATCACCACTTGATCCTCTTGCGGTAGCGCATCCGCAGCCAGATTGCCGCACCGTTCATCACCAGCGTCATCACGACCAGCACCACGCCCGCCGCCGCCGCGTTGACCTGGAACGCCGCCTGCGGGCGCGACATCCAGTTGAACATCTGGATCGGCATCACCGTGAACGGCGACTTCAGCCACTCGAAGGAGACGAACGGGAATTCGGCGCCGAGCGGTGGATCGGGCAGGAACGCGATGAAGGTCAGCGCGCCGATCGTGATGATCGGCGCCGTCTCGCCGATTGCGCGCGCGAGTCCGATGATCACGCCGGTCAGGATGCCGCCGGTCGAGTACGGGATGATGTGGTCGCGCACCATCTGCCAGCGCGTCGCGCCGAGCGCGCAGGCGCCCTCGCGGATGCTCGACGGTATGGCGCGGATCGCCTCGCGCGTCGCGACGATGATCACGGGCAGGATCAGCAACGCCAGCGTGAGCCCCGCCGACAGGATGCTCTGCCCGAAATCGAGCGCATAGACGAACAGCCCCAGCGCCAGCAGGCCGTAGATGATCGAGGGAACCCCTGCCAGGTTGTTCACGTTGATCTCGATGATCTCGGTCAGCCAGTTGCGCCGCGCGTACTCCTCCAGGTAGACCCCGGCCGCGACGCCGAGCGGGATCGCCGTGAGCGCGGTGATCAGCATCACCAGCGTGGAGCCGACGATGGCGCTGAGGATGCCGGCGTTCCCGGCGCGGCGCGACGGGAAGCGCGTGAAGAAGTCCCAGTCCAGACGCGCCGCGCCGTCGTGCACCAGCCCGGCGAGCAGCACGGCCAGCGTCAGGACGCCGACCATCAGGCTCATCAGCCCGAGGATCACGAATACCTTGTCGAACCGCTTGCCGCGCGCGACCAGGCGGCGGATCCGTGCCGTTTCGGTAGTCATCAATACGCTTCACGGAAGCGCTTGCGCGCCAGGTGCCCCAGCAGGTTGAAGGACAGCGTCATCAGCACCAGCACCAGGCCGACGGCGAAGATGCTCTGGTACTCGATGCTGCCGTGCGGCAGGTCGCCGAGCGCGACCTGCACGATGAAGGCGGTGATCGTCGCGCCGGGTTCGCGCGGGTCCCAGGTGAAGTTCGGTTGCTGGCCGGCCGCGACCGCGACCACCATCGTTTCGCCGATCGCACGCGAGATGCCGAGGATGTAGGCCGCGACGATGCCCGAGGTGGCGGCGGGAACCACCACCCGCAGCGCCGTCTGCAGCCGCGTGGCGCCCATCGCGTACGAGCCCTCGCGCATGTGCACCGGCACCGCGCGCATGGCGTCCTCGGCGACCGAACTCACGTACGGAATGATCATGATGCCGATCACGAGTCCCGGCCCCAGCATGTTGAAACCGGGCAACTCGGGCATGAAGAACTGCAGCGCCGGCGTGACCATGACCAGCGCGAAATAGCCGTAGACCACGGTCGGTATGCCGGCGAGCAGTTCGAGCACCGGCTTGACGATCTCGCGAGTGCGCGCGCCGGCGAACTCGCTGAGATAGATCGCAGTGACCGTGCCGACCGGGATCGCCAGCAGCAGTCCCACGGTGGTGGTCACCAGTGTGCCGGCGAGCAACGGCGCGACGCCGTAGTGCTTCTCGCTGAACATGATGGTCCACTGCGTATCGGTCAGGAAATCGACGAGCGGAACGTGACTGAAGAAAGCCGCCGACTCGTACACCAGGATCCCCACGATCGCCACCGTGACCGCGACCGCGCTGAACGCGGCCGCGAACAGCACGACCTCGATCGCCAGCTCCCCCACGTGGCGCAGGCGACGATGCGCGAAGCGGTTGACCGGCGCGGCGGCCAGCGCCGCGCCGGTCGGGATCGGAATCGACACCGGAAGCTCCGTCACGTCCGCCCGCATCTCAGAGCTTGCCCTCGCGCGCCAGCAGTTCCTCGACCTTCAGCCCCACTTCCGGCGTGCCGCCGAAGCCGGTGCCGAGCTTGCCACCGCGCAGGTTCGACAGCGCCTGCTCGTAGGCGGCCGCCGGCAGATCGACGTAGCCCACCTCGCGCGCGAGTGCGCCGCCCTCCTGGAGGTAGAACTCGACGAACTGGCGCACTTCCGGACGCTTGAGCGAGCGGTCCTTCACGTAGATGAAGATCGGGCGCGACAGCGGGTTGTAGGTGCCGTCGTTGACAGTCGCGATCGAGGGCAGTACGCCGGCCGAATTTCCGCTGGAGACGATCGGCACCGCGCGCAGCTTGTCGCGGTTCTCCTCGTAATACGCGAGGCCGAAGTAGCCGAGCGCGCCCTTGTCGCGCGAGACGAACTGCACGATCACGTTGTCGTCCTCGCTCGCCTGGTAATCGCCGCGCGATGCCTTCGAGGTGCCGACGACGGCCTCGGTGAAATAGTCGAAGGTGCCCGAGTCGGCGCCCGGACCGGCCAGCTTCAGCGGCATGTCCGGGAAGCTGTCACGGACCTGCCTCCAGCTGGTGATCTTGCCGGAGGCCGCCGGCTCCCACATTTTCTTGAGCTCGGCGACGGTCAGGTGATCGACGAAGTCGTTGTCCTTCGAAACCACGATGGTGAGCGCGTCGTAGGCGACCGGCAGCTCGTAGTAGCGGATCCCGGCCTGCGCGCACAGGACCATCTCTTCCTTGAGGATCGGGCGCGAGGCGTCCGAGATGTCGGTCTCGCCGCGACAGAAGCGCTTGAAGCCGCCGCCGGTGCCGGAAATCCCCACCGTGACGCGGGCGCCACCGAGCCGGGTCTGGTATTCCTCTGCTACCGCCTCGGTGATCGGATACACGGTGCTCGAACCGTCGATCTCGATCACGCCGGCAGCGCTCGCCGGATGGGCGATCGACGCCGTGAGACCGGCGGCGATCAGGGCACGTTGCAGTGCTTTGGGTATGGCTGTCATCGTCATGCACTCCATGGAAAGGTGTGTTTGCCCGGCGCCCGCGTCGCGGGCGCCGTGGATCAGAACTTGGCCTCGAGATCGATGTGCAGCGTGTCGACGTCGGCGTCGGTCAGGCCGGTGCTGCTCGCGACGTCGGACTCCGCCATGAAGTAGGTGGCGCCGATCGCGAAGTTCTTCAGGATGTCGTACTTGACCTTGATCTTGTGGCCGCTCGAGTTCGTGTAGCCGGCCGCGAAGTCCGAATCGGTCATACCGCCGACGACCGCGTTGGCCTCGACGTCGCGGTAGTTGTAATCGATCGCCAGACCGGCGACGTTGGTGCGCAGACCGATCAGGAACGCGGTGTCCTCGCCACCGTCGAACGCGGTGCCGAAATCGCGCGCATCGTGGTTGCGCACGTACTGGCCGTAGACCGACAGCGGCAGCGGCAGGCCGATCACGTCCATCTGCGCAAACAGTTCGTACAGTCCGAAACGGTCGGTAGTGTTGCCGTTGGTGCGGAACGAGGAGGTCGAGCCGAATTCCTCGTTGTCGAACTCGTACAGGCTGGCGCCCAGCGTCAGGCGCACGCTGTCGCCGGCGTCGAACGCGGCGCCGCCCTGGAGGTGGTACAGCGACAGGTCGTTCTCGAACTCGAATCCGTCGCCGTCGACGGCATCCTTCATCGTGTAGTAGCCGCCGCTGCCGAAGAAGGTCGTGGTGCCGTTCTTCTTCGTGTAGGAGGCCGCGATGCCCTCGGGGTTGATGTCGCCGTCCCAGATCACGTCGCCCATCGACATCCACGGCTGCTTCATCTTGCCCGCGAAGGTCTTCAGACCCGTCACCGCGACCGGGTTGTAGTTGATGTACGCCAGGTCGACCCAGACCGCCTTCTTGTCGAAGTAGTTGTCCAGGTTCTCGTTGGTCGAGCGACGGTCGGCACCGTTGCCGCTGGCAATCTGGATGCCGGTTTCGACTTCCGGATTGATCCTGGTGAACGCGCCGAGCCGCGCGCGCAGGCGCTGGCGGTCCTTGTTGCGGCTCTTGGTGAAATCCGGCTCGCCCTCGATGTCGATCCCCTCGTGGCGCACGCGCATATCGCCGCGCAGCGCGGTGCTCTCGGCCCAGCCGGCGAGCTGACGGAACGCGATGAAGTCCTTCTCGGCGACCAGGTCCCTGGTCTTCTTGCTCTCGGCGCGAGCCTCACGCGCGAGGTCGGCGCTCAGTTCCGTGTGTTGCGCTTTCGTGATCGAACCGTTGGCAAGCAGCATGTCGAGCAGCTTCGCATCGACCATGCCGGCCTCGGCCTGTGCCGCGCAGGCAACGATCACACACCCCAGTAACGCTTTTTTTACCGAACCCATCATGTGTCTCCTCGATGTGACTGTTGGAAGCGGATCCGGACGCGCAGCGCGGGTCCCGGTCCTGGCGTGTACCCGGCCGCGGCCGGTCACGACGAGGGCATCGTAGTGGGAGTGTGTGACAGTTTTCTTACCGGAAGCCCGGCGCGCGGCCGAACCGCTGCGGTCGTAGACCGGGGCGGGTCAGACGCCCAGGCGCGCGAGATCGACGTCGCAGGACGCCGGGTCGAGTCCGCCGACGATGTCGAGCGGCTTGCCGTCGCCATCGTGGGTGGTGACGGTGAGGTCCAGTGGGCGCGGATCCGCGAGCGGCTTGCGATCGCGGTCCAGCACCAGCAGCAGTTGCGGACGCAGGCGCCGGGTGCGGTAGCCCGCTGTGGTCACGCCCACCTCGCCGCTGCTCAGTTCCACCAGCGTGCCGGCCGGATAGACGCCGATCGCCTGGATGAACTCCTCGACCAGCCCGGCGTGGAAATCCACGTCGCGCCACGCGTAGAGGCGCTTCACCGCATTGCTCGGCGCCATCGCCGCTGCGTAGGGGCGCGGACTGGTGATCGCGTCGTAGCAGTCGACGATGCCGGCGATGCGTCCGAAGATCGGGATGTCCTCGCCGCGCAGCCCGTGCGGATAACCGTGGCCGCCGTGACGCTCGTGGTGGAACTCGACCATGTCGTTGATGGTGCGGTTCAGGACGCCGGTGTCGCGCAGCATCTCGAGACCGAACTCGACATGCGACCTGACGAGCTGGAACTCGCCCGGCGACAACTGCGACGGCTTGCGCAGCAACTCCTCGGGAAGGCGGAGCTTGCCCACGTCGAACAGCAGCGCGCCGAGCGCGAGGCGCTGCAGATCGACCCGCGGCAGCCCCATCTGGCGCCCCAGCGCCACGGCCCAGACCGCGGAGCCCACCGAGTGCCCCATGATGTAGCCGGACTCGTCGCGGTTGCGCGCCAGCCACACGCAGGCGTCGGGGTTGCGGATCATGCTCTCGACCAGCGGGTTCACGACCTCGCGGATCCCCGACACGTCGATGCGCGCTCCGGCGCGATAGCTTTCCATCATGCGGCGGTAGCCGAGCACCACGTCGGCATACACGCCGCGCGCGACCGGGAGTTCCTGGGCGAAATCGCTGCTGTCCTCGTAGGCTTTCAGCTTGCGGTGCGGAAACAGCTCGGCCGCGACGTTCTCGCTGCGCGGCCGGAACTTCACCGCCTCGCCGTTACCGTGATCGGCCGGGTGGACGCCGCCCGGCGGTCGCACGGCCGCCGTGCCGATCACGCGGCTGCTGCGACGCCCATGGCTGGCACGACTGCGGTAGACGTCCACGTAGACGACATCGCAGTACTTCTCGAGTTCCTCGATGTCGGCCTCGCTGCCAATGTAGAAGCCCTCGACCAGGAAGGGTGTCTCGATCCAGGGACGGTCGAGCGCAGTCACGTACATCCCGATCTCCAGATCGGTCACGGCGGTGGGCACTGCATTCATTTCTGACATCGAGTGGCCTGGCTCGGGTCGCGAACGGTGGAGGCCGGTATCTTCCCTGTCCAGGGCGACCGGCCGCGAAACTCGCCCCGTAGTCTAGTCCACGACCGGCGCACGCGCATCGTCACGGCGCGCTTCGCCACGCCGGTTCCGGCGTTCCTCGATCAGTTCGAGGCGGAAGGTCAGCATCCACACCGGCTCGCGCGGTTCGCCCAGGGTGTCGCGGCGCCAGACGTGCGCCGGCTCGACCTCGACGAACATCCACGGGCGCAGCACGTTGCGCCGGTAGCGCACCCCCACCCCGTAGCCGCGCGTCAGGTAATCGGGATCGGTCTGCCCGGACACCGAGGTGAAGTAGCTCAGTGCCTGTCGGGAATCGATGCGGATCTGGTAGCTGAGGCGCGAACCCCATTCGGCGCCGGCGGTCTCCTCGCCGTAGTCCACCTGGTTGGTCCAGCGCACCATGCGGTCGGTGGCGATCAGGTAGTCGAGGTCCACCCGCGTCAACGCGCCGAACCCCTCCTCCTGCTTGTGGTAGAGCTTCTCGCCGAACTGCAGGCGCCAGTCCTCGCCGAGCGCGCGCACGTGCTTGTAGCGCAGGCTGGTTCGCAGATCGAGCGAGTTGTTCACCCCGAGCGACACCCACAAGCGTGAGGAGCCGCGGTCCGCCAGGCGGAACTGCAGGCCGACGTCGTCGTTGCGACCGGCCGAATCCGGCACGACTTCCTCGTACTCCTCGTTCTCCTCGGAGAAGACCAGGCTCAGGCGTCGATCCAGCCGCGGCACGTCGATCTTGCCACGCAGCCGCACCCCGGTGTCGACCCCGTCGTCCTCGTCGAGTACCAGCTCGTTGCGCAGGCGCAACACCGTATCGGCCGATTCGCGGTCAGAGGTCGGGGTGCCGAAGAAGGAGTCCAGCCAGACGGCGAGCGCGTCGGTGCGCGAGGTCACATACTCGTACGAGGTATCGACCCAGGTATCGTCGGCGACGCCCCCTTCCACGGCTCCGAGCGTCGGCGCATCACAGGATCCCTCGGCCGGATCGCAGACGCGCGGATCGGCCGCGGCCGCGCAGCCGGCCAGCAGACACGGGACGAGCAGCGCGCGCACGCTGCGCTCCACCGGCCTCAGGCGCCCGCCTGCGCCGCGTAGAAGGCGCAGAACACGTCGATGAAGCGCGCCAGATCCTCGCGCGGCAGGCGATTGATCCCGGCCGCGGCCTTGCGCCCGCCGCCGGTGGCGAACTGGCGGCAGATCTCGTCGGCACCGGTGCGGTTCGCCAGCGGCGCGCGCACGCTGACCAGCAGCTCACCGCCGCCGATCTCGGTCAGCACTGCGTGCGCCCGCTGCGGATGCAGGTTCACCAGATCGTTGCTGTACACGCCACTGACCCGTCGTGCCCACGGCTCGTCCGGCAGCAGGAACACCGCGGCCGCTTCGGTGCGGTGCATGGGGGCCAGCGCGGCCGCGGCCGCCATATCGCTGCGATAGCCGTCCTCGAGCCGCCCGAACGACTCGCGGTCACCGCCGATGAAGTCCAGCGGGTTCGCGAACGGGCGCAGCCGCCGGAACAGCTCCTCCGGCGCGAAATGCAGGTCCTCGACCGCCGGACCGTAACCGTTGTAGTTGACGTAGGTGCCTAGCCGCTCGGCGGCGTCGATCGCCTCGGCACCCATGCCGATCTGCGCGGCGAGCGCGCGCGCGCTGGCCGCGAGGTTGTCGCCGAAGGCACCGACCACCGCCCAGGCCGCCCACGCACCGCCCAAATGTCCGTTGACCAGGAGACTGGTGCACACCTCAGGCGCCGTGTTGATGATCGCGTGCAGCCCCGGATGCGCAGGAATGTCACCAGGAATGTGGTGGTCGACGTAGAACACGCTGGCACCGGCGGCGAGCAGACGGTCCAGGTCGGTGCGGTTCTTCTCCATCGCGACGTCCAGCACGGTCACCCTGTCGCCGATGCCTGCGTCCACGCGTCGCAACAGATCGATGTCACGCTTGACCCCGGTGACCAGCTCGCTGTCGCGCGGCTCGGCCAGCTGCAGTTGCATCAGTGCGCAGATACCGTCGGCGTCGCCGTTGAAAACATCCACGTAACGCATCGATCTTCCTTCTCCCGATTTTCCTGCCGCATCCCGTGCGTGCGGTCAGACACTCAGTGCAGGGGGCCTGCAACCTGCGACTGCGCGCGCTGGTGTGTGTCGTGCTCGCGCTGGCGGCCGGCCAGCGCATCGGTGCAAGCATAGCCCGCATCGAGCCCGTGCACCACGCGTGCCAGCAGGGCGCGCACGCGTTCGCCGTCGTGCTGCACGCAGGCCGCCTCGATCTCGCCGAGCAACGCCTCGAGTTCCTCCCACGGCGGCGAGCGCTCGAGCGCGCGCAGGATCATCGGGTGACCGGTCGCGTGCACGGTGCCTTCGGCCAGCAGTTCCTCGCGCAGCTTCTCGCCCGGTCGCAGGCCGATGAACGCGATCTCGACGTCGCCGTCCGGGTGCACCGCATCGCGCACGCGCTTGCCCGCGAGATGGATCATCCGCCGCGCCAGGTCGTGGACACGCACCCGGGTTCCCATGTCGAGCACGAACACATCCCCGCCGCTGCTCATCGCGCTCGCCTGCAGCACCAGCTGGGCCGCCTCGGGAATGGTCATGAAGTAGCGCTCGGCGTCCGGGTGCGTGACCGTCACCGGACCGCCGGCGGCGATCTGCTCACGGAACAGCGGTACTACCGAACCGGAGCTGCCGATCACGTTGCCGAAGCGCACGATCACGTAGCGCGTCGCGGCCGCGCCGCCAGCGGCGAAGGCCTGCATGATCATCTCGGCGATCCGCTTGCTGGCACCCATGATGCTGGTAGGACGCACCGCCTTGTCGGTCGATACGAGCACGAAACTGCCGACGCCGGCCGCCGCCGCGGCGCGCGCGACGACCAGGGTGCCGAACACGTTGTTGCGCACGCCCTCGACCACGTTCTGCTCGACCAGCGGCACGTGCTTGTAGGCGGCCGCGTGATAGACGGTCTGCACGCGGAACGTGTCGAGGATCCGCCGGACCAGCGCTTCGTCACGCACGGAGCCGAGCAGCGCCACGATGCGCGTGCGGCTGCTGCGCTGCTCCGCGCGACGCAGCAGTTCGCGCTCGATCGCGTACAGCGCGAACTCGCTGCTGTCCAACAGCAGCAGTTCCTCGGGATCCGCGGCGAGGATCTGGCGACACAGTTCGGCACCTATCGAACCGCCGGCGCCGGTGACCAGTACGCGCTTGCCGGCGATGCACACCGCGAGCAGATCGGGTCGCGGCGGCACCGGGTCGCGCCCGAGCAGGTCCTCCAGCGTGACCTCCTGCACCTCGCCGATGCGCGCGCGTCCGCTGACCAGGTCCTCGAGACGCGGGATGGTGCGCACGCTCAGTTCCAGCTCCGAAATCGCCTCGGTGATCTCGCGCCGGCGGCCGGCACCGATCGACGCCATGGCGAGGAACACCTCGCGGATCCCGAGGCGCGCGCGCCGCCTGGCGAGTTGCTCGAGCCCGACTACCGGCACCCCGTTGATCACGCGGCCCTGCAGCGCCGGGTTGTCGTCGATGAACAGCACCGGCTGGAAACGCTCGCCGTGCAGCAGCGCGGTGAACAGTTGCCGACCGGCCGATCCGGCACCATAGATAGCCACCCGGCAGGCATCGTGCTGGCGTCGCCAGCGGTACCACGAGCGCAGCATCAGCCGCGACCCGCCCACGCAGACCAGCAGCAGCGACCAGTAGATCATCGGCACCGAGCGCGGCACGCTGGCACGCGTCAGGAAGTCGAACAGCGCGAGCATCATCGCCGACAGCGTGACGCCCTTCACGATTGCGACGATCGCATCGTGCCCCATGAAGCGCACGATCGCCCGGTAGAGTCCCAGGCGCAGGAAGATGATCGCGGTCGCCACTACGGTGAGTGCGCAGAGCAGGAATTCCCGCGGACCCGGCGTAATGTTCGTGGTGCCCAGGCGCAGCGACACCGCGACGAACAGCGTCAGCGGCACGAAGACCAGATCGAGCAACAGCAGCATCGCCTGCTTCGTGTTGTGCGGCAGGTCGACCAGTCGCAGCATCAGCACCGTCGCGACCTCACGTACCGCCCGTACCGACCCGCGAACCCTGCTGCCGAACTGTTTCATGTCCATGGCGACCTTCCGTACCGCGACGCCGCGGACATTCCGTGCCCGCCGGTCTGAGCGGCGGATTCTAGCCCCACGGCCACGCCCTGTGGACCACCACCGACCGCCACTAATCCGCAGCCGTGCGGCGGCGGATCCACACCAGCGCCATGATCAACGGCAGCCATGCCATCAGCGCGATCGCCGTCGCATGCCCGTCGTGGCGGTTGGCCAGCCAGGCGAGCGGAAACAGCCACACCATGTTGACCGCCGACCACAGCAGCGTGACAGGCCGGTGCCCGCCCCAGCGGCGCGCGAGCCGCTGGTAGGCATGGTCGCGATGCGCCGAGAGCGGCGAATTGCCGCCGGCGGTGCGCACCAGCAGCGTGAAGCTCGCGTCGGCCAGGAACCCGGCCCACAGGGTCAGCCACACCGGCAGCGAAAGTTCACCGCGAGCTGCGGTCAGTACCGCTGCCGCCGCCAGCACGAAACCGAGCGGCTGGCTGCCCGTGTCGCCCATGAATACGCGCGCCGGCGGCCAGTTCAGCCACAGGAAACCTGCCGCACCCCCGGCCATGGCCACGCACACCGCGAGCGAATCCGGCGCCGCGCCGTTCGACGCCAGCAACACGGCAGCGGCGCCAGCCAGAAACAGCGCCTGCGCGCCGGCGATACCGTCGATGCCGTCCATGAAGTTGAAGGCATTGGTCGCCCAGGTGACACCGAACACCGTTGAGACCCCGAGCGCCAGTGCGGCCGGATCACCCGGCCTCGCGCCCGCGACGAACGCCACCACGGTGGCCGCCGCCAGCTGGGCCGCCAGCCGGGGCGCAACCGGCATCCCGCCCCGATCGTCGCGAAACCCGAGCACCGCGAGCACCGGCACCGCAGCCAGCACGCACAGCCAGTCCGCACCGAGCCCTGCGCCATAGCCCGTCGCAACACAGCCGGCCGCGACGCCGGCGAGGATCCCCACACCTCCGCCGGTAGGCGTCGGTTGCGGGTGCGAACTCCGCGCACCGGGCACATCGAGCACACCCATGCGTGCAGCCCAGCGCAGGTAAACGCGCGTCACCGACCACGCGACCAGTGCACACAGCAGAAACGACGCCGAGTAATTCATCACGCGCCCGCCCCCGTGCCCAGACACCACGACTCGAAGTCCAGCCGTGGCGCCCAGCCCAGCGCCGCGAGTCGCGGATCGTCGGCCACCGTCCATGCCTCCAGCCCACGCGGCAACGCCGGCACCAGCCCACGTACCGGACCGTTGCCGAGGGCACGCAGCATGCCGAGCGCGGCGCCGAGCAGCAGGCCGGAAATACGCCATGCGCCGCCGGCACGACCGGCTCCGCGGTGCAGGGCGCGTGCGATGCGCGCGAGCGGGTAGCGCTCGCCATCGCCAAGCACGAATACGTTGCCGCTCAGCGTCGGGTGCGCACCGAGCAGGACGAGCGCGGCAACGAGGTCAGTCAGCGCCAGCATCGGGGTGTTCCCGATAGCGGGCAGATCCGGCAGCAGGCCGCGACGCGCCAGACACCGCAGCGTCGCCAGCCGGCCTTTCACCCCGTCGCCGTACACCAGCGCCGGGCGCACCACCGTGACGCGCAACAACCGCTCGCGCTCGGCACCGAGCAACGCCTCCTCTGCCTCGCGTTTGGTACGCCCATAGGCCTCTCCCGGACGCCCGGGGGAAGCAGGATCGACGGCCCCGGCATAGAGGCTGCTGACGAACACGAAGTGAGCGACGCCGGCCGCCGCGCTGGCCGCCGCGAGCGCGATCGTCGCATCGCGGTTCAGGAGTTGCAGTTCTTCCGCCGAAGCGCCGCGGTGCGCGACTCCCGCCAGGTGGAACACCACGTCCACCCCGGCGAGCAACGCAGCGCCGCAACCGTGAGTGGCAAGCGTTGCGAGTTCCAGCGGAACCAGGCCTTCACCCGCGGTGGTGGCAACGCCACGCACCGTGCGGCGTACCGTCCAGCCGGCCGCGTCGAGCGCCTCGCACAAGGCGCTGCCTACGAAGCCGCTCGCGCCGGTGACCAGCGCCACGCGGCTCACGCGCAGTCTCCGCGCCGCAGTTCGCTGCAGCGTGTGCCAGGAGCACAGGTAACGGGCGCCTTGCGGCGCCCGTGGCGATCGGGTGCGCGGGTCTCAGAGCGCGACCTGCGGGCGCAGCTGCTCGAGCATCTTCTCCCCGATCCCCTTGACATTGATCAGTTCATCCACCGACTTGAACGGCCCGTGTTCGCCGCGGTACGCGACGATCGCCTCCGCCTTGCGGATGCCCACCCCACGCAGGCTGCTGGCCAGCGTGGAGGCGTCGGCGGTATTGATGTTGACACGCTCCGCGGCCTGCTGCACGGGCGCGGTGACGGTGGTCTGCTCCGCCGCCGCGTGTACCACCGGCAGCGTGAGCAGGGACAGGCCGAACACGGTTGCCTTCAGAACGTCTGCGAGTTTCATGGGAATCCTCCTTGATGTGGTCGCGATTGCACGGCGCATCCATTGCACCGTGTGAACACGCTAGCAGGCGCATTCAGCGAATGCTGTGCGAGATGTCGGCGGCGATGGCCGCGAGCGCGGCGAGCGGGTCGGCGGCGCCGGTGACCGGCCTGCCCACGACCAGATGATCGGCTCCGGCCGCAATCGCCTGCGACGGTGTGAGCGTTCGACGCTGGTCGCCGGGCGCCGACCCGGCAGGGCGTATTCCCGGCGTCACGAGCACCGGTCGCGCACCGAATCGCACGCGCAGCGCCGGTGCCTCGCGCGCCGAGCACACCACGCCGTCCAGGCCGCAGTCCAGCGTCAGCGCCGCGAGCCGCAGCACCTGTTCGTCGACGCCACCCGTCACGCCGGTCTCGCGCAGTTCCGCCTCCTCCATGCTGGTCAGCACGGTCACCGCGATCAGCAGCGGGCTACGCCCCGGCAACCCGGCCAGCGCCTCGCGCGCGGCGCCCAGCATGCGCCGCCCGCCACTCGCGTGCACGTTGAGCATCCACACGCCGAGGCCGGCCGCGGCGCGCACCGCACCGGCGACCGTGTTCGGTATGTCGTGGAACTTGAGGTCGAGGAACACGTCGAAGCCTCGCGCAACCAATGTGCGCACGACCTCCGGCCCGTCGGCGGTGAACAGTTCCTTGCCGATCTTCAGCCGGCACCGGCGCGGATCGAGCCGCTCCGCCATCGCCACCGCTTGCGCCGCGCGCGGGTAATCGAGCGCGACGATCACGCGCGGACCCGCATCCGCCGCTAGCACACCCATGGTCTCAGCGTCCCGGCGATGCCGGTGCGGGCGCGCGGCCCGGAACCGTCGCTACCGCTGCCACGGCCCCTGACCGCGCACTGGTTGCCGCTCGACGCGCGCGCCAGATCGCCACGCTGCCGGCCGCCAGACCGCACAACCCGCCGGTGATGAATGCCGCCACGAGCCACACCGACAGCGCCGCCTCGGGCAGGCGCAGCAGCACCAGGTCGAGTGCGACCGGTTCGCTGTTGGCCAGGGAAAAAAGAAAGCCCCAGACGCCAGCCACCAGCACCAACAACAGCAGCAGCAGGCGGAGCAGGCGACCGAGGATCACGGCCGCTCAGCCGCTGATCGCCTGGTTGGCGTTGAGATTGACGCGTTCGCGCATCTCCTTGCCCGGCTTGAAATAGGGAACGTACTTGCCCAGCAGGTCGACCGCGTCGCCGGTCTTCGGGTTGCGGCCCCGGCGCGGTTCACGGTAATGCAGCGAGAAACTGCCGAAACCGCGGATCTCGATGCGCTCGCCCTGCGCGAGGCTCGACGCCATGTACTCGATGATCATCTTGACCGCGAGTTCCACGTCCTTCGGCGACAACTGTTTCTGCTGCCCGGCGATGCGTTCGATCATCTCCGATTTGGTCATGTTCAACCCGCTGTTTTTATTGAGAAAAGCGTGCAGCCACAAGCATAGTGGAGAACGTCTCGCGAGTCTAATGCTCAAATCCGGCATGCCCGCGCAGGCAGCGCAGGCCATACCCTGGCAGGCCACCGCCGGGCGGTGCCGGCGTGCGGCTGCCACAGCCTCCGCAGCCGGACCTGCCACGCCGCACTCCTGCAGCGTCAGAGCACCGATGCCACAACGTTACCGCTTGCTTCGCCGCCCTGTGCAACACCCGGCAGCGGATCAGCGCCGATCCATCTGCGCCTTGATCAGGTCGCCGATGGTGGTCGGGGCGGCCGCGTCGGCCTCTTCCCGCAGCGCCTTGATCGCTTCCTTCTCGTCCTGCACGTCCTTGGCCTTGACCGACAGGTTGATCACGCGGCTCTTGCGGTCCACGTTGACGATCTTGGCTTCCACGGTGTCGCCCACGTTCAGCACGTTGCGCGCGTCCTCGACGCGGTCGCGGCTGATCTCGGAGGCCTTGAGCACACCCTGGACGTCCTCGGCCAGCTGTACCACCGCCGCCTTGGCATCGAGTTCGACGACCTTGCCGGTCACGATCGAACCCTTGTCGTTGATGGCGACGAAGTTGTTGAACGGATCGTCCTCGAGTTGCTTGATGCCGAGCGAGATGCGCTCGCGCTCCGGGTCGATCGACAGGATCACGGTGTTGACCTCGTCGCCCTTCTTGTACGCGCGCACGGCTTCCTCGCCGGCCTCGTGCCACGAGATGTCCGACAGGTGGACCAGACCGTCGATGTTGCCGTCCAGGCCGATGAACAGCCCGAAATCGGTGATCGACTTGATCCGGCCGCTGATGCGCTCGCCCTTGGCGTGCGTGGCCGCGAACACGTCCCACGGGTTCTCGGTGCACTGCTTCATGCCGAGCGAGATGCGGCGGCGTTCCTCGTCGATGTCGAGGATCATGACCTCGACCTCGTCGCCGACCTGCACCACCTTGGACGGATGGATGTTCTTGTTGGTCCAGTCCATCTCGGAGACGTGCACCAGACCCTCGACGCCCTGCTCGAGTTCGGCGAAGCAGCCGTAGTCGGTCAGGTTGGTCACGCGCGCCTTCACGCGCGTGTTCTCCGGATAACGCGCCTTGATGCTGACCCAGGGGTCGGCACCTAGTTGCTTGAGGCCGAGCGACACGCGGTTCGTCTCGCGATCGAACTTCAGCACCTTGACGTCGATCTCGTCGCCGACCTTGACCACTTCGCTCGGGTGCTTGATGCGGCGCCACGCCATGTCGGTGATGTGCAGCAGGCCGTCGACGCCGCCGAGGTCGACGAAGGCGCCGTAATCGGTCAGGTTCTTGACCACGCCCTTCAGCACCGCGCCTTCCTGCAGGTTCGCGAGCAACTGTTCGCGCTCGGCGCTGTTCGCCTGCTCGAGCACCGCGCGACGCGACACGACGATGTTGTTGCGCTTCTGGTCGAGCTTGATGACCTTGAACTCGAGCGTCTGGGTCTCGAGGTGGGTGGTGTCGCGCACCGGGCGCACGTCGACCAGCGAGCCGGGCAGGAACGCACGGATGCCCTGCACGTCGACCGTGAAGCCGCCCTTGACCTTGCCATTGATCATGCCGCGCACGACTTCGGAGTTCTCGAAGGCGGACTCCAGGTTCTTCCAGGTTTCGGCACGCCGCGCCTTCTCGCGCGACAGGCGGGTCTCGCCGTAGCCGTCCTCGATCGCCTCGAGCGCGACGTAGACTTCGTCACCGATATCGAGGTGGAACTCGCCGTTCTCGTCGAGGAACTGGCTGCGCGGAATCACCCCTTCGGACTTGAGCCCCGCGTGCACGGTGACCCACTCGTTGTCGATGTCGATCACGACACCGGTGATGATCGAGCCGACGTCCATCTCGACGGTCTTCAGGCTCTCCTCGAAAAGCTGCGCAAAACTCTCGGTCATTGGAATTTCCTGTTGCGGCAACGCCGCGAATGGTCTTGCCCGAGCCCCAGCCGGCTCGGGGTCAACGATAAAAAACCAGCCGCCGGGATGCTGGATACGGGAGCCCGGAGACTGGAGCCACACGTCACGCCGCAGGGTGCGACGCGCCGTGACGGGACATCAGATGATGCCCCTTTCCCTCACTTCGGCCATCAGTCGGAGGAACACCTCCGTGATGCCCATGCCCGTGGTATCGAGCAGCACCGCGTCGGGTGCCGGCCGCAGGGGCGCCACCGCGCGCTCGCTATCGCGCCGGTCACGCGCCTCTATATCTTCCACGAGGCGCGGCAGGCTAACAGCTTCCCCCTTGTCTTTCAACTGCTTATAACGGCGTTCCGCGCGCTCCCCGGCGCTCGCCGTGAGGAACACCTTCAGCGTCGCGTCCGGAAACACCACGGTTCCCATGTCGCGCCCGTCGGCCACCAGGCCGGGCGGAATGCGGAACGCGCGCTGGCGGGTCAGCAGCGCGCTGCGCACGGCGGGCACGGCGGCGACCTCCGAGGCGAGCGCACCGACTTCCTCGCTGCGCAGGATCGGACCCACGTCCTCGCCCTCGAGGATCACGCGCCCTTCGTCGTCGCCCGGCTGGAACTGCACGTCCAGGTGTCCGGCCAGCACCTCGAGCGCGGCATGGTTGTCGAGGCCGACGCGGTGGTTGCGCGCCGCGATCCCGACCAGCCGGTACAGCGCACCGCTGTCGAGCAGGTTCCAGCCGAGCTCGCGCGCCAGCAGCCGGCATACGGTTCCCTTGCCGGAGCCGCTGGGGCCATCGACGGCGAGGACCGGCGCGTCCTCCTGCTTTTTCTTCTTGCCCGTGATCATGGCGGCTCCCGACGCCCGCCTCAGGGCGCCACAGGCGCGACGTGGCGCTGTCCGACGCGTAGTCCGGCACGCGCCGCGAGTTCGCGGAAGCCGGGGAAGGAGGTTGCCACGTTCGCGCAATCGTGGATCTCGATCGGCGCCGTGGCACGCAGCGACGCGACCGCGAAGGCCATCGCGATGCGGTGGTCGCCGCGGCTGTCGATGGTGCCGCCGCCGATTTGCCCGCCGCGGATGCGGATGCCGTCGGGCAACGTCTGGTGCGCCACGCCGGTCTGCTCGAAACCGCGCGCCATCGCCTCGATGCGGTCGCTCTCCTTGACGCGCAGTTCCTCGGCGCCACGCAGCACCGTCTCGCCGTCGGCGCAGGCCGCGGCGACGAACAGCGCCGGAAACTCGTCGATCGCCAGCGGCACCAGTGCCACCGGGATCTCGATCCCACGCAGCGGCGCGTGCCGCACGCGCAGGTCCGCGACCGGCTCGCCGCCGCTCTCGCGCGGATCGATGACCTCGATGTCGGCACCCATCGCACGCAGGATCTCGATCACCCCGGTGCGCGTCGGGTTGATGCCCACGTTGGTCAGCAGCAGGTCCGACCCCGGCGTGATCGCCGCACCGACCAGGAAGAAGGCGGCCGAGGAGATGTCACCGGGAACCTCGATCGAGGCGGCGTGCAGCCGGCCACCGCCGGCGAGCGTGACCGCGGCGCCGTCGCGGTGCACCGCATAGCCGAATCCGTGCAGCATGCGTTCGGTGTGATCGCGCGTGGGTGCCGGCTCGATGACGCAGGTGTTTCCGCTCGCATAGAGACCGGCCAGCAGCACCGCGGATTTCACCTGCGCGCTGGCCATCGGCATCCGGTACTCGATGCCGTGCAGCACGCGTCCACCCAGCAGGCGCAACGGTGGCCGCCCGCCCTCCGCGGTCTCGATTCCTGCGCCCATCAGGCGCAGCGGATCGGCCACGCGCGCCATCGGCCGGCGCGTCAGCGACGCATCCCCCGTCAGCACCACGTCGAAGGGCTGCGCCGACAGCAGGCCGGACAGCAGACGCATCGAGGTTCCCGAGTTGCCGAGGTAGAGCGGCGCCGCGGGCGCACGCAGGCCGTGCATGCCGACGCCCTCGATGCGCACGCGTCCGGCCTCGGGCCCACCGATCCCCACGCCCATGGCGCGAAACGCGGCCAGCGTGGCCAGGCTGTCCTCGCCCTCGAGGAAACCCCGCACCTCGGTCAGCCCTTCGGCCAGCGAACCGAGCATGATCGCGCGGTGCGAGATGGACTTGTCCCCCGGCACGCGGATTTCCCCGCGCAGCGCGCCGCCGCCCTCGGCGATGTAATCGATCCGTTCCTGACGCGTCACGCCGCCCCCATCGGAAGTCATTTCTGGATACCCTGCTCCAGCCAGCGCAGATAACGCTCGCGTGCCGAGCGCGCACGCACGAAGACCTGCTCCAGCGTCGCGCCGTCACCCGCGGCAACCGCCGCGCGCAGCGCATCGAGCGTGACCGTGAAACCGTCGATCGCATCGAGCAGTGCGCCGCGGTTGGCGAGCGCGATGTCGCGCCACATCACGGCGTCGCTGGAGGCAATGCGCGTGAAATCGCGAAAGCCGCCGGCCGCGAAGCGGAAGATGTCGTCGCTGGCGCTCTGGCGCGCGAGGCTGTCGACCAGCGCGAACGCGAGCACATGCGGCAAGTGGCTGGTGAGCGCGAGGATGCGGTCGTGCGCGGCCACCTCCATGCGCACCACCTCGGCGCCGGTCAGGCGCCACATCGCCTCGACCGTCGTCAGCGCCTCGGCGTCGGTGTCGGCCAGCGGCGTCAGGATCACGCGGTGGCGCTCGAACAGCCCGGCGCGTGCCGCCTCCACGCCCGATTTCTCGGCACCGGCGATCGGGTGACCCGGCACCAGCCGCGGCGGCACCTGCCCGAACACCTGCGCCGCCGCCTGCACCACGCTGCCCTTCACGCTCGCCACGTCGGTGATCAGCACGTCCGGGCGCCCATGTACGCGGATCGTCTCGAACACCGCGCCCACGGTCAGCGTGGGCACGCCGACGACGATCAGCCCGGCCTCCGCGACCGCCTCCTCCAGACTGCGCGGGGCAGCGTCGATCAGCCCCGCGCCGAGCGCGTAGTCGAGCGAGGCGCGGTTGCGGTTGTACGCAGTGATGCGGCGCGCGAAGCCGGTGCCGCGCAGCGCGGCGACCAGCGAACCGCCGATCAGCCCGAGCCCGACCACCAGCAGCGTGTCGACCGTGCGGCTCATGCGCGGCACTCCGGGCGGCCCATCGTTCAGATCACCGCCTGCGGATACGAACCGAGGACCTTCAGCATCACGGTCTGCTCTTCCAGTTCGCACAGCACGCGCGCAACCACCGCGTCGTCGCGGTGTCCCTCGAACTCCATGAAGAACAGGTAGGCCCAGGTCTCCGAGCGCGAGGGCCGCGTATCGATCCGCGTCAGCATCAGCTGCTCGCGCTGGAACGGCTCGAGCAGGCGGAACAGCGCGCCGGGCTTGTTGTGCGTGGAGACGATGATCGAGGTCTTGTCGCGCCCGCTCGGCTTGACCAGTTCGCGGCCCACGACCAGGAACCGCGTCGAGTTGTCGGCGTAGTCCTGGATGTTCGACGCCAGCCGCGTCAGTCCGTAGATCTCGCGCGCCAGGTCGCCGGCGATCGCGGCGACCGTGGTATCGGCCGCCGCCAACCGCGCGGCCTCGCCGTTGCTCGGGCTCGGCTGCTGTTCGACGTGCGGCCAGTTCTTGTCGAGCCAGCCGCGGCACTGCGCCAGCGCCTGCTGGTGCGCGCAGATGCGCCGCACCCCGGCCGGCGTGCAGCCGGGTGCGCCCAGCAGGTGCAGGCGGATCGGCAGCTCGACCTCGCCGCAGATCTTCAGCGTGGAGCGGATGAAACTGTCGAGCGTGTGCGTGACCATGCCCTCGGTGGAATTCTCCACCGGCACCACGCCGTAATCGGCCTCGCCGGACTCGACCTCGTCGAACACCGCACCGATGGTCGCCAGCGGCCGGCTGATCACCGCGTGGCCGAAGTGCTTGACCGCCGCAGCCTGCGTGAACGTGCCCTCGGGGCCGAGGAAGGCGATCGTCATCGGCTTCTCGAGCGCGAGGCAGGCCGACATGATCTCGCGGAAGATGTGCGCGACCTCATGCGCCGGCAGCGGTCCCTCGTTGCGCGCCATCACGGCCCGCAGCACCTGCGCTTCGCGTTCCGGACGGTAGAAGCTCACCGGCACCGTCTCCGGCGCGCCGTGCGCGGCGAGCAGTCCGGCCTTCTTGACCTCGGCGACCTGCTGCGCGCAGCCGGCGCGGCGATTCAGCAGCTGCTGCAACTCGCGGTCGATGGCGTCGATCTCGGCGCGGATGAGCGCGAGCCGCTCGTCCTGCTCACCGGCTCCCACGTTGCCGCCCTCAGCCATGGCGCTGCGCGAAGTCCTGCATGAACGCGATCAGCGCCTCGACCGCGTCGATGCCGACCGCGTTGTAGATGCTCGCGCGCATCCCGCCGACCGAACGGTGCCCTTCCAGGTACAGCAACCCGGCGGCGGTCGCCTCGGCCACGAACGGCTTCTCGAGCGCCGCATCGGCTACCGTGAACGGCACGTTCATCCACGAACGCGACGCACGCTCGACCGGATTCGCGTAGAAACCGCTCTGATCGATGTAGCCGTAGAGCCGCTCGGCCTTGCGGCGGTTCTGCTCGCCGACCGCGACCAGCCCGCCCTGGCGCTTCAGCCAGTCGAATACCAGCCCCGCGAGGTAGATGCTGAACGTGGGCGGCGTGTTGTACATCGAGGCATTCTTCGCCTGCAGCGTCCAGTCGAGCACCGCCGGCGTGCGCGGGTCGGGGCGCCCGAGCAGATCGCGGCGCACGATCACGATCACCAGCCCGGCCGGGCCGATGTTCTTCTGCGCACCGGCGTAGATCACACCGAAGCGGCTGACGTCGATCGGGCGCGAGAGGATCGTCGAGGACATGTCCGCGACCAGTGGCGTCGAGCCGACGTCGGGAACCCAGCCGTACTCGACCCCGCCGATGGTCTCGTTCGGCGTGTAGTGCAGGTAGGCGGCCGCCGGCGAACGCTGCCAGGTCTCCTGCGGCGGCACCGTCGTGTGGCGCGTCGCCTGCGCGCTGGCGACGACGTTCACGTCGCAGTACTTGCGCGCCTCGCCGATCGCCTTCTGCGACCACTGGCCGGTATCGACGTAATCCGCCGTGGCGGCGCCGCCGAGCAGGTTGAGCGGCACTGCGGCGAACTGCGCGGTCGCCCCGCCCTGCAGGAACAGCACCGCGTAGTCCTCGCCGATGCCCAGCAGTTCGCGCAGATCGGCCTCGGCGCGCTCGGCGATGCCGACCATGTCCTTGCCGCGATGGCTCATTTCCATCACCGACAGCCCGCGGCCGTGCCAGTCCAGCATCTCGTCGCGCGCCTGCGCGAGTACGGCCTCGGGAAGCGCCGCCGGACCGGCGCAGAAATTGAATACCCGTGTCATCGCAGTCTCGTCCTCGTTGGCTCAGGATCGGCATCGCCGGCGGCGATGCCGTGTTTCAGTGAATCGATTCCGGCGCCGGCGCACCCGCATCGGCCGGACCCTCGTCGGCGCTCACGTCCGCGATGCGCTCGAGCCCGACCAGCGTCTCGCCGTCGCGCATGTTCATGACCTTCACGCCCTGCGTGTTGCGTCCGAGCAGCGAGATCTGCGCGACCACGGTGCGCAGCAGCGTGCCCTGGTCGCTGATCAGCATCACCTCGTCGTCGGCCGAGACGCCGATCGCCCCGACCAGCGCGCCGTTGCGCGCGCTGGCCTGCATCGCGATCACGCCCTGGCCGCCGCGCCCGTGCAGCGGGAAGTCCTCGATCGGGGTGCGCTTGCCGTAGCCGTTGGCGCTGACCGTGAGCACCTGCAGTGCCTCGCCGCCGGGAACGATCAGCGAGACCACGCGTTGGCTTTCGGCGAGCCGCATGCCACGCACACCGTGCGCCGTGCGCCCCATCGGACGCACATCGCCCTCGCTGAAGCGGATCGCGCGGCCCGAACTGCCGAACAGCAGCACGTCGCTGGCGCCGTCGGTGATGGCGGTGCCGACCAGGTGGTCGCCCTCGCCGAGGTCGATCGCGATCAGGCCCGCCGTGCGCGGGCGCGAGAATGCGGCCAGCGGCGTCTTCTTCACGGTACCGTCCGAGGTTGCCATGAACACGTAGCGTTCCTCGCCGAACTCGGCCACCGGCAGCAGCGAGGTGATGCGCTCGCCTTCCTCGAGGGGCAGCAGGTTGACCAGCGGGCGGCCCTTCGCACCGCGCGAGGCGGTCGGGATCTCGAACACGCGCAGCCAGTACACGCGCCCGCGGTCCGAGAAGCACAGGATCGTGTGGTGCGAGTTCGCGACCAGCAGGTGCTCGATCGAGTCCTCCTCGCGCACCGGCGCACCCGAACGCCCGACGCCGCCGCGGCGCTGCGCCTGGTACGCATCCAGCGGCTGCGATTTCGCATAACCGCTGAACGACACCGTGACCACGCGTTCTTCCTGCGGGATCAGGTCCTCGGCGCGCAGGTCCTGGCGGCTGGTGACGATCTCGGTGCGGCGCGCGTCGCCGTACTGGGCCACGACCTCCTCGAGTTCGCCGCGGATCACGCGCATCAGCCGCGCGGGGTCGGCCAGGATCTCCAGGTAATCGGCGATCTGCGCGAGCTTCTCCTGGTACTCCTCCAGCAGCTTCTCGTGCTCCAGTCCGGTGAGGCGGTGCAGCCGCAGGTCGAGGATCGCCTGCGCCTGCTCGGGCGAGAGGTGATAGGCGCCGTCACGCAGGCCGTACTCGGGCGGCAGATCCTCCGGACGCGAGGCACCCGCGCCCGCCTTGCCGAGCATCGCGAGCACGCCGCCCGGCGCCCACACGCGCGCCACCAGGCGCTCGCGGGCCTCGGCCGGACTGGCCGAGGCCCGGATCAGCTCGATCACCTCGTCGATGTTCGCCAGCGCGATCGCCAGCCCCTCGAGCACGTGTCCGCGCTCGCGCGCCTTGCGCAGCAGGAACACGGTGCGCCGCGTGACCACCTCGCGGCGGTGGCGCAGGAATGCCTCGAGCATCTCCTTCAGGTTCAGCGTGCGCGGCTGGCCGTCGACCAGCGCGACCGCGTTGATGCCGAACACGCTCTCGAGCTGCGTCTGCGCGTAGAGGTTGTTCAGCACCACCTCGCCGGACTCGCCGCGGCGCAGCTCGATCACCACGCGCAAGCCGTCCTTGTCGGACTCGTCGCGCAGCTCGCTGATGCCCTCGATGCGCTTTTCCTTGACCAGTTCGGCGATCTTCTCGATCAGGCGCGCCTTGTTCACCTGGTATGGAAGCTCGGTGATCACGATCACGTCGCGCCCGTTGGCCGCGTCCTCGAGCACCTCGGCGCGCGCACGCACGTAGATGCGCCCACGGCCGGTGCGGTACGCCTCGACGATGCCCTGGCGGCCGTTGATGATGCCGCCAGTGGGAAAATCCGGCCCCGGGACGTACTCGAGCAACTCGTCGACGCCGAGCGCCGGATCCTCGATCAGCGCCAGGCAGGCGGCGATGACCTCGTTCAGGTTGTGCGGCGGGATGTTGGTCGCCATGCCGACCGCGATGCCCGAGGAGCCGTTGACCAGCAGGTTGGGGACACGCGTCGGCAGCACCGCCGGGATCTGCTCGGTGCCGTCGTAGTTCGGTACGAAATCGACCGTCTCCTTGTCGAGATCGGCCATCAGGTCGTGCGCGATGCGGTGCATGCGGATCTCGGTGTAGCGCATCGCCGCCGCCGAGTCCCCGTCCACCGATCCGAAGTTGCCCTGCCCGTCGACCAGCACGTAGCGCATCGAGAACGGCTGCGCCATGCGCACGATAGTGTTGTAGACGGCCGAATCGCCGTGCGGGTGGTACTTACCGATCACGTCACCGACGATGCGCGCGGACTTCTTGTACGCCTTGTTCCAGTCGTTGCCGAGTTCGCTCATCGCGAACAGCACCCGCCGGTGCACCGGCTTGAGCCCGTCGCGCACGTCCGGCAGGGCACGCCCCACGATCACGCTCATCGCGTAGTCCAGATAGGACTGACGCAGTTCGCCCTCGATGCCGACCGCCACGATCTCTTTTGCTGGTTCGACCATAACCATCCGTAAAATCAACGAGTTGCACGGGCCGGCCAGCGGGGTCGCGACATCCCTTGCGCGCTGGTTCCGGCCGCTCCAAAAGCGCGGCATCATAGCACAGGCACCGGGCCCGAGGTTAGCCGCGCGGTGCGCGCTCCGCGGGCGCGGAGCAGCGGGTATACTTGCCGCCGCCCGGGGGCACCCGGGGCGGCGCCGGAGGGGCATTGGAGAACGTCGATCACATCGTCCACGCACGCTGGCTGCTGCCGGTGGTGCCGCGCGACACGCTGCTCGAGGAGCACAGCCTCGCGCTCCGCGACGGGCGCATCGTGGCGATCGCCCCGCGCCCGGAGATGGCAGGCCTCTTCGCCGCCCCCGCCGAGACCACGCTGGCGCACCAGGTGCTGCTGCCGGGGCTGGTCAACGCGCACGGCCACTTTGCGATGACGCTGCTGCGCGGGCTGGCCGACGACCACGCGCTCATGGAATGGTTGCAACAGCACATCTGGCCGGCCGAGGCGCGCTGGGTGGGCGAGGAGTTCGTGCGCGCCGGCACCCGGCTGGCGATCGCCGAGATGCTCGCCAGCGGCACCACCTGCGCCAGCGATATGTACTTCTTCCCCGACGTGGTCGCGGCAACGGTGATCGAAACCGGCTTCCGCGCGCAGATAGCCTTTCCGGTAATGGACCACCCCAGCGCGTGGGCCGCGGGCGCCGAGGAGTACCTCGCGAAGGGTCTGCAGGTGCGCGACGACTACCGCGGCAACCCGCGCCTGAGCTTCGCCTTCGGCCCACACGCGCCGTACACCAACGGCGACGCGATGCTCGCGCGCATCGCGATGCTGGCGGCCGAGCTCGACGCGCCGGTGCAGATGCACGTGCACGAGAGCGCCGGCGAGGTTCGCGACGCGATCGCGCAGCACGGCAGCCGCCCGCTGGCGCGACTCGCGGCGCTCGGGCTGCTGTCGCCACGCTTCCAGGCGGTACACATGACGCAGGTCGCGCCGGCGGACCTCGAGCTGCTGGCACGCGAGCGCGTGCAGGTGATCCACTGCCCCAGCTCGAACCTCAAGCTCGCCGCCGGCTTCTGTCCGGTGCACGCGCTGGGCGGCGCCGGAATCAACGTCGCGCTGGGCACCGACGGCGCCGCCAGCAACAACACCCTCGACCTGTTCGCCGAGCTGCGCCTGGCGGCGCTGCTCGCCAAGGGCAGCAGCGGCGACCCGACCGCACTGTCGGCGCACGCGGCTCTGCGCATGGCTACGCTGGGCGGCGCCGAGGCGCTGGGGCTGGCCGATCGCATCGGCAGCCTGGAACCCGGCAAGGACGCCGACATGATCGCAGTCGACGTGCGGCGGCTCGGCTGCCAGCCCGTCTACGACGTGCACTCGGCGCTGGTCTACACGGCCAGCGGCGCGGCCGTGAGCCACGCGTGGATCGAGGGGCGCGAGCTGCTGGCGGGCGGAAACGCCGGCGCGCTCGATCCCGAGCGCCTGCACGCCGATGCCGCGCTGTGGCGCGATCGCATCGCGGCGCGCTGAGCCATACCCTTTCCCAACCCATGAGAGACGGACCATCGCGGATGAAAGAACAGCACTCGACGCGCAACGTGGACCAGGCCGAGATCGCCAAGTTCGAGGCTCTCGCGAGCCGCTGGTGGGACCGCGCGGGGGATTTCCGCCCGCTGCACCAGATGAATCCGCTGCGCGCGAACTGGATCGACGCGCGCGCGCCCGTGATGGGCCGCCGCGTGCTCGACGTCGGCTGCGGGGGCGGGATCCTCAGCGAGGCGCTCGCGCAGCGCGGTGCGCAGGTCACGGGCATCGACATGGGCGAAGCGCCGCTCGCGGTGGCACGCCTGCACCTGATCGAGTCGGGACTCGGGATCGACTACCGGCAGGCGAATGCCGAGGACCTCGCCGACGAGGAAGCGGGCAGCTACGACACCGTGACCTGCATGGAAGTGCTGGAACACGTGCCGGATCCGGCGTCGCTGGTGCGCGCCTGCGCGCAGCTGGTGCGCCCCGGCGGCAACCTGTTCTTCGCCACCATCAACCGCAACCCCAAGAGCTACGTGTTCGCGATCCTCGGCGCCGAGCACATCCTGAAGATGCTCCCCAGGGGCACGCACGACTACGCGCGCTTCATCCGCCCGTCGGAGCTCGCCGGCTGGGCGCGCGCCGCCGGGCTCATGGTGGGCGACGTCGAAGGCATGCTGTACAACCCGCTCACGCGGGCGTTCAGCATCGGGCGCGACGTCGATGTGAACTACCTGCTGCACGCGCGCAAGCCGGCGTGAACGCGCCAGCGGCCGCCGCACGGCTGAGCGCGGTGCTGTTCGACCTCGACGGCACGCTGCTCGACACCGCACCCGACTTCGTGACCGCCGTCAACCGGCTGCGCGCCGAGCACGGCCTTGGCGGGATGCCTTCCCCGGCGATCCGTGCCACGGTGTCGCACGGCGCACGCGCGCTGGTGCGCCTGGCGTTCGGCATCGCCGACGAGGATCGCGCCTTCGAACCGCTGCGCCAGCGCCTGCTCGCGCTGTACCAGGAGCACCTGTTCGCCGAGACGGCGCCGTTTCCCGGCATGGCGGCGCTGATCGCGGCACTGGCCGCGCGCGGGGTGCGCTGGGGCGTGGTGACCAACAAGCCCAATTACCTCGCCGAGCCGCTGCTCGCGCACAGCGCGCTGGCGCCGCCGGCCGCCGTGCTGGTGTGCCCGGACCACGTCACGCGCACCAAGCCCGACCCGGAGCCCTTGCTGCTCGCCTGCGCGCGCCTCGGCTGCCGCGCGACCGAGGTCATCTACGTGGGTGACCACGCGCGCGACATCGAGGCCGGCCGCAATGCCGGCATGCCGACCATCGCCGCCACCTACGGCTACCTGGAACCCGGCGAGACGGTCGCGGACTGGGGGGCCGATTACGAGGCCGACTCGGTGGCCGCGATCGCGCGTATCCTCTTCGACCGTTTCCTGCTCACCTGAACCCGCTGGACACCGCCATGACCGAACCCCGCCTCTACCGGGCGCCGCCCGCGCTGCTCGCCGGACGCAACATCCTCGTGACCGGCGCCGGAGCCGGGATCGGCCGCGCCGCAGCGCTCGCGTTCGCGGCGCACGGCGCCACCGTGGTGCTGCTCGGTCGCGACCAGCCGCGGCTCGAGACCTGCTACGACGCGATCCTCGCCGCCGGCGGGCCCGAACCGGTGATCCAGGTGCTCGACCTGAAGGAAGCCGACGACGCGGCCTGCGGCGCACTCAACGCGCAGATCGTCGAACACCTCGGCTGCCTGCACGGGATCCTGCACAACGCCGCGCTGCTCGGGCCGCGCACCCCGCTAGAACAGTACCCGAGCGCCAGATGGCTCGACGTGATCGCGGTCAACCTGAACGCCCCGTTCGTGCTGACGCGCGCGCTGATGCCGGCGCTGCGCGCGGCGCCGGACGCCTCGATCGTGTTCACGACCTCGGGGGTCGGGCGGCGCGGGCGCGCGTACTGGGGTGCCTACGCGGTCTCCAAGTTCGGCATCGAGGGACTGAGCCAGGTGCTGGCCGACGAACTGGCCAACACCAGTTCGATCCGCGTCAACTGCGTGAATCCGGGGCCGACCAACACCGCGATGCGCCGCGAGGCCTATCCGGCGGAAGCGCCGCACGGCAACCCGGACCCCGAGCGCATCATGGCCGCCTACCTGTACCTGATCGGACCCGACAGCCGCGGCTGCACCGGCGGTTCCTTCGACGCGCAGGCGCGCTGAGCGCCATCCGCACCACGCGTCAAATACCCGTCGACGGCTCCCGGACAATTGCGTGCACCCTGCGATCGTCGGACCAGATTTTCTTTTTTTTCAATCGATTGCATCACAAAATGCAGATGATGGCACGATAATCGCTTCGGCCTGGGCCACGCGAACAGCCACCGGCGGAGGGCACGCATGGCCAGTGCCGACATCCTCGAGTTTCCGCGCTCCGGCAGCGATGCGCCACCGGCACGCGCCGGCGTCGCCGGCGGCCCCGGCGAACGCCCGGTCGGTCCCGGCGAACGCCCGCTCGGCCCCGCCGAGCTGCAGCTCGCGCACGTGCTGCACGGGCATCTCGACCTCGTGAGCCTGCTCGAACGTTTCCTCTCCGAAGTGCGCGGCGCGCAACCGATCGAGGGCCTCTGCTACTCGCCGCCGGACTCCGCCGAATGCTTCGTCGCCGGGCGCGGCAGCGCCCGGAGCCTGCGCTCGCGACTGCACTTCGACGGTGAATACCTGGGACAGGTGGAAGCGCAGGTGCACGGTGAGCTGCGCGCGCCGCTCACCGCACTGCTGGCACCGCTGGCCTCGCCGTTGCGCAACGCGCTGCACCACCACCGCGTGAAGCTGCTGGCGCGCAAGGACCCGCTCACCGGGCTCGGCAACCGCATGGCGCTCGAGTCTGCCCTGGAAACCGAGGTGGCGCGGGCGCAGCGCTTCGGCCACCCGTTCTCGCTGCTGATCGCCGACATCGACCACTTCAAGCAGGTCAACGACACGCTGGGCCACAGCTTCGGCGACCAGGTGATCCGCGCGGTCGCCGCACAGGTGCGCAGCTGCCTGCGCCCCTACGACCAGGCGTTCCGCTACGGGGGCGAGGAATTCGTTGTGGTGCTCAGCCAGACCGGTCTCGGCAAGGCGCTGCAGGTCGCCGAGCGGATCCGCAAGCGCATCAGCCAGCGCTGCCCGGTCGATGCCGCCGGCGGACGCGTGACGGTCAGCATCGGCGTCGGCGAGATCCGCGCCGACGAAGGCATCGAGGCGCTGTTCGACCGCACCGACCGCGCGCTGTACCGCGCCAAGAACGAAGGCCGCAACCGCAGCCTCGCGGCGTCCTGAATCAGTCGCGACGCCGCCGCGGCGCGCGCTCGCGTGGCTTGGCCGCCGCCCCGCGCGCCGGCCTGCCGCGCGCAGGACCCGGCCTGCGGCCCGCCGCCACGGGTGGAGCGGGTGGTGGCGCGATCGTCACCCCGGCGCAGGCGCACAGTGCACGCACCTCCTCCGGCCCGAGCTCCCGCCAGCTGCCGCGCCGCTCGCGCGCGCCGAGCGCGACCGGTCCGAAGCGCACCCGCTTCAGCCGGCTGACGCGGCAACCCTGTGATTCCCACAGCCGCCGCACCTCGCGGTTGCGGCCCTCGCGCAGCGTCACCGTGAACCAGCGGTTGCTGCCCTCGCCGGGCAGTTCGCGGATGTCGTCGAAAGCCGCCATGCCGTCGTCGAGCGGCACGCCGGCGCGCAGCCGCGCCAGCAACCCCGCATCGACCTCACCCAGCACGCGCACCAGGTACTCGCGTTCGACCTGCGTGCCGGGATGCATCAGCCGGTTCGCCAGCTCGCCCGAATCCGTGGCCAGCAGCAGGCCGGTGGTGTTCAGGTCCAGCCGCCCGACGAGTACCCAGCGTGAATCACGCAGTCGCGGCAACGTGGCGAATACCGTCGGCCGCCCCTCGGGGTCGCGGCGGCTGCAGATCTCGCCCTCGGGCTTGTTGTAGGCGATCACGCGCGGCAACGTGGCGGCAGCAGGCTGCGGCGCGCGCACCGGCCGCCCGTCGACGGTGATGCGCTCGCCACCGGCGACGCGCTGCCCCAACTGCGCGCTCACGCCATCGACCGCCACGCGACCGGCCGCGATCCAGGTCTCGATCTCGCGCCGCGAACCCAGCCCCAGATCGGCCAGCAGCTTCTGCAGCCGCACGCCCTCAGTCATGGCGCGGCCCGCCGTCGATGGCATCATCGGCGTCGTCGACGTCCTCCGCGTCCTCCGCGTCGTCCGTGTCGTCCGTGTCGTCCGTGTCGTCCGTGTCGTCCGTGCGCGGCGCGTCCTGCGACTCCCCGGCCCCCGCGGATGCGTCTTGCGTGGCGGCGGCCGGTTCCGGCGGCGTGGCCTGCGGCTCGTCGATCGCCAGCGGGATCTCCGGATTCACCTGCTCGAAGTCCTTGATCTCGGCCAGCGTCGGCAGGTCGTCGAGGCCCTTGAGTCCGAAATAGTCGAGAAAATCACGCGTGGTCGCCAGCAGCTCGGGGCGGCCCGGTACGTCGCGATGGCCCACCACGCGCACCCATTCGCGCTCCTGCAGCGTGCGGATGATGTTCGGGTTGACCGCCACGCCACGCACTTCCTCGATGTCGCCGCGCGTGATCGGCTGGCGGTAGGCGATGATCGCCAGCGTCTCCAGCAGGGCGCGCGAATAACGTGCCGGCTTCTCCTCCCACAGCCGCGCGACCCACTGACCGAGCTCCTGGCGCACCTGCAGGCGGAAGCCGCTGGCGACCTCGCGCACCTCGATGCCGCGCCCCGCGCAGTCGGCCGCGAGCTCGTCCACGGCGGCGCGCAGTTCCTCCTCCGCGGGCCGGTCGGTGAGGTCGAAGAGCTGCCCCAGTTCCTCGAGCGTCAACGGCCGGCCCGCGGCCAGCAGGGCGCCTTCAATGATCGACTTCAACTGCATCCTGCCCCCGCGGCTTCACGTGAATGGGTCCGAACGGCTCCGACTGCACGAGTTCGATCAGCGACTCCTTGATCAGCTCCATGATCGCGAGGAAGGTCACGACCACGCCCATGCGGCCCTCGTCGAGGCGGAACAGCTCGGCGAACGGCACGAACTGCGGCGTCTGCAGCCGCCCGAGGATCTCTGCCATGCGTTCGCGCGTCGACAGCCGTTCCAGCTGCACATGGTGGCTGACGTTCATCGCCGCGCGGCGCATCACGTCGGCGAAGGCGAACAGCACCTCGCGCAGGTCCACCTGCGGCTGCGGCCGTTCGCGGCGCGTGTCGGGACGCTCTACCTGCGCCGTGAACACGTCGCGTTCGAGGCGCGGCAGCGCGTCCATGTCCTCGGCCGCCTGCTTGAACTGCTCGTATTCCTGCAGGCGACGGATCAGGTCCGCGCGCGGGTCGGTCTCCTCGTCGCCGGTGCCGCCCTGGCGCGGCAGCAGCATGCGCGACTTGATCTCCGCCAGCATCGCCGACATCACGAGGTACTCGGCCGCGAGCTCGAACTGCATCGCGTCCATCAGCTCGACGTAGCGCATGTACTGCTCGGTGATCTCGGAGACGTTGATCTCGAGGATGTCGAGATTCTGCCGCCGGATCAGGTACAGCAGCAGGTCGAGCGGCCCCTCGAAGGCCTCGAGGAACACCTCGAGCGCCTCCGGCGGGATGTAGAGATCGCGCGGCAACACCGTGAGCGGCTTGCCGTGCACGAACGCGAGCGGCAACTCCTGCTGCTCGCCCGCGCCGGATTCCCGCTCGTCGGATTGCGCTGACTCTGGCTGCCCCACGCTGGCTCCCGTCGCTGCGGCGCGTCGTGCGCCAGGAAAAAAGGCGGCGGATTATAGCCGCCCGCGTCTCCCGCCCCCAAGCCGCCTCACTCGAAGACGCGCACGTCGCCTTTGCCGTGACGGGTGACCACCGGCGTCCCTCCGGCCAGATCGATCACGCTGGTCGGTTCCAGACCGCACGCACCGCCGTCGACGATCAGGTCCACCAGGTGCCCGAGGCGCTGCTGCATCTCCTCGGGGTCGGTCAACGGGAATTCGTCACCCGGGAGCGTGAGCGTCACGCTCATCAGCGGTTCGTCGAGCAGTTCCAGCAGGGCCAGCGCGATCGCGTTGTCGGGAACGCGCATGCCGATGGTCTTGCGCCGCGGGTTCATCAGCCGCCGCGGCACCTCGGCCGTGGCCTTGAGGATGAACGTGTACGCGCCCGGCGTGTGGGTGCGCAGCAGCCGGTAGCTGGCGTTGTCGACGATCGCGTAGGTCGACAGCTCCGACAGGTCGCGGCACACCAGCGTGAAGTTGTGCTTCTCGTCGAGGCGGCGAATCGCGCGGATGCGGTCCAGCGCCGTCTTGTCGCCGATGTGGCAGCCGAGCGCGTAGGCCGAGTCGGTGGGGTAGATGATCACGGCGCCCGCGCGCAGCCGGTCCACGACCTGCTGCAGCAGTCGTTTCTGCGGGTTCACGGGATGAATCTGCACTACCACGCTCACGCCGGGACTCCTGGGCCACGCCGGGGGCCGCGAGTGTATTGCCCGGTGCGCACCGGGATCAAACCCACTCGTCCCACAGCGCCTCGAGCCCGGGCGGCAGCGGCGGGATCCGTGACGGCAGGTTCCAGCCGTCCGGGCTGTGGAAATCGCTGCCCGCGGAGGCGCGCAGCCCGGCCTCGCGCGTCAGGCGCGCGAGTTCCCCGATCTGGCCGGGCGCCAGGCCCGGCATCGCGACCTCGAGTGCGTCGCCACCGGCGGCACGGAATTCCCCGACCAGTCCGCGCAGGGCGCTGCGCGTGAGCTTGTAGGAGTGCGGATGCGCGAGTACTGCGCGCCCGCCGGCGGCATGGATCCACTCGATGGCGTCACCGAGCGGGGGCCACTCCATGCGGCAGGCCGCCGGCTTGCCACGCCCGAGGTAACGGCGGAATGCCTCGTCGAAATTGCGCACACGGCCGCTGGCGACCAGAAAGCGCGCGAAGTGCGGCCGGCCGATCCCGGCGCCGCCGGCCTCCTCCTCGGCGCCGGCCAGCGCCCCGGGCACGCCGAGGTACTCGAGCCGGTCGGCGATGCGCTCGGCGCGCTGGCGCCGGCGTTCCTGCTGGTCCTGCACCGACTGGCGCAACCCCGGGTGATCGGGATCGAAACCAAGCCCGAGCACGTGCACTTCCTGCCGTGTCGCCTCGACCGAGAACTCGATTCCGGGCAGCAGCCGAGGCGCCCCCTCACCCACCGGCTGCGCCTGGTCCCAGCCGGCCAGCGTGTCGTGGTCGGTGATCGCCAGCAACTCCACCCCCGCCGCCGCCTGCAGGGCGAGCAGCACCTGCGGGGCGAGTTCCCCGTCGGAGGCGTTGGTGTGGGTGTGCAAGTCGACCAGCATGCGTCTTCGAATACCTGTACCGTTGCCAAGTGAGTCAGGAGAAGCGGTCACACGAGGCTTGGAACCCCGGGAGTGTGCCAGCGTGCGACGGGAGTTTCGCACCCGCAGGACGCCGTGAATACGTCCCTGCAGGCTCGAACGCCGCATCCCTGCGGCGTACGCCTGCGGGTGCGAAACTCCCGTCGCACGCCTCGCGAGCCGGCGCTGCAGGCTCTAGAATACCCGCAAAACGGCCGCCCGGGTTTGATACGCACCACCCGCGCGCCCCCGAGCCCGCACCAGACAGTCCATCACTCCCATCATGAAACAACTCGCGGAACTGATTCCCGTCATCCTGTTCTTCGTCGCCTACCAGCTCGACGGACGCACACTGGCCGCCGCCGGCTGGGAGTACCGCTTCGACGGCATCTATTCGGCGACCGCGGTGCTGATGATCGCCACCCTGGCGCAACTCGTGCTCACGCGGTTGCTGAGCGGACGCGTCGAGAGGCGACTGCTGCTGCTCACCGCCGTGGTCTGCGCCTTCGGCGGCGCCACGCTGGCGCTGCGCAACGAACTCTTCATCCAGTGGAAGCCGACCATCTTCAACTGGGCGCTGGCGGTGGGATTCCTGGTCACGCGGGCCTGGAGCGGGCGCACCGTGATGGAACGCGCACTCGGTGGCCAGCTCCAGTTGCCGCCGGAAGGCTGGCGCCGGCTCGACACGCTGTGGGTGGCGAACTTCGCGGTGGTCGGGGCACTCAACCTGTTCGTCGCCTACCGCTTCAGCGAGGCGACCTGGGTCAGCTACAAGCTCTACAGCTCGATCGGCTTCACGCTGCTGGTCACGGCGGCGACCGTCGCGCTGCTGATGCCGTATCTGAAGGACGGCGAACCGCCGGCCGGAGCCCCCTGAAGCCGCCGACCAGGAGCCCATCGATGCTGTGCTACGCGATCATCGCCGAGGACGCGCCGGACTCGCTGACGAAACGCCTGGCAGCCCGGCCCGCGCATCTGGCCCGGCTGCAGGCGCTGCGCGACGAGGGAAGGCTGGTGCTCGCCGGGCCGCACCCGGCGATCGACTGCGAGGACCCCGGCGCGGCCGGTTTCAGCGGCAGTCTGGTCGTGGCGCGCTTCGATGACCTGGCCAGCGCCGAGGCGTGGGCTGCCGACGACCCCTACGTGCATGCCGGCGTCTATGCCAGCGTGCGTGTGAAGCCCTTCAGGAAGGTGTTGCCCTGATCGTCGAGTTCCGATTTGACACCCTACAAATCACAACTAGATTAATGCGTTATCGATCGAACTGAATCCACCTCCCGAGCTCGCCCATGTTGTTCAGACTCACCGCCGCGGCATTGCTGGGCAGCCTCGTCAGCCTGTCCGTCACGGCCCAGGAGCGCCGCTACCTCGAGGACACGCGCAGCGTGCCGTTGCGCGCCGACGCCTACGCCGAGGCGACCGCGGTGCGTGCCGGGGTGGCGAGCGGCACGCCGGTCACGCTGCTCGGCGAACGCAGCGAGACCGGCTGGTCGCTGGTGCGCACCGACGACGGCGCCGAGGGCTGGGTGCCGTCACGCCATCTGCGGCGCGAGCCCGGCCCCCGCTACCAGGTGCTGAACGCGCTGCGCCAGCTCGGGCAGCCCGAGGACGGCAGCGTGCCGCTGTCGACAGCCATCGAGCAGGCACGCAAGCAGCTCGACGAGACCACGGCCGCGCGCGACGGGCTGCTCGCCGAACTGGCCGAATTGAAGAAGATATCCGGCTCCGCGCAGCAACTCGACGCCAGCAACCGCGAACTGGGACGGCAGCTCGAGGAAATGAAGAACCGCATCGGGGTGCTGGAAGCCGAGAACCAGCGCCTGCGCGACGGCAGCTGGCAGAAATGGTTCATCAACGGCGTGTGGGCGACCGGCGTCGGTGGCCTGCTGACGCTGCTGCTGCCGCGGTTGTTCCCGCAGCGGCGCCGTCGCTCGGAATGGGGCTGAACGCCGTGCCCCCGCCCCCCCGCAGTATCGGCAGGAAACCTGGACGATGAGACGATTGCTCGCGCTGTTCGCCGTGGTCTACGCGGCGCTGCTGTTCCACCCGGTCGCGGCGCGTACCGACGCCAGCGCCAACCCGCGGGTCGAGATCCGCACCAACGCCGGCAGCTTCACGGTCGAGCTGTTCCCGGAGGACGCACCGGCGACGGTCGCCAACTTCCTCTCCTACGTCGACAGCGGTTTCTACGCGGGCACCGTGTTCCATCGCGTGATCCCGAACTTCATGATCCAGGGCGGCGGGTTCACGCCGACGCTGGAGCAGAAGCCCGCCGGCGAGCCGGTGAAGAACGAATCGCACAACCACCTGCACAACGAGCGCGGCACGCTCGCGATGGCGCGCACCGCGGACCCCGACAGCGCGACCGCGCAGTTCTTCGTGAACGTGCGCGCGAACCTCACGCTGGACTTCAACTACGTCACGCGCCAGCCCGGCTACACGGTGTTCGGGCGCGTCGTCGAGGGCATGGACGTCGTCGACGGCATCTCGCTGGTCGGCACGCAGACCGTGGGTCCGTACGACGACGTGCCGGTCAATCCGATCGTGATCGAAGCGGTGCGTCGCGTCGAATGAGCGTCGCGCTCTCGATCAACCTGAACAAGATCGCGCTGATCCGCAACTCGCGCAGCGGCGACTACCCCAGCGTGACCGCGCACGCGGCGCTCTGCGTCGCCGCCGGCGCCGACGGCATCACGGTCCACCCGCGCCCCGACCAGCGCCACATCCGCGCCGCCGACGTGCCGGCGCTGGCCGCGACGCTCGCGGTGGAACTGAACGTCGAGGGCAATCCCTTCGCCGGCCCGGCCCCGAGCCGGCGCGCCGACGTCGCGGACTATCCCGGCTTCATGGAACTGGTGCGTGCGGTGCGACCGGCGCAATGCACGCTGGTGCCCGACGGCGACGCCCAACTCACCTCCGACCACGGCTTCGACCTGCGCCGTGACGGCGGGCGGCTGCGGCCGCTGATCGCGGAACTCAGCGCGCTGGGCATCCGCGTGAGCCTGTTCATGGATCCGGACCCGCAGCAGATCCGCCTCGCTGCGGACTGCGGGGCGGACCGCGTCGAGCTCTACACCGGTCCCTACGCCGCGGCGTTCGCGGCCGGGGCCGACCACGCGACGATCCTGCGCCCGCACGTCGAGGCCGCCCGTGCGGCACGCGACGCCGGGCTCGGCCTGAATGCCGGCCACGACCTCAACCTGCACAACCTGCGCGCCTACGCGCAAGCGGTGCCGGGACTGCTCGAGGTCTCGATCGGACACGCCTTCACGGTCGATGCGCTGCGCCTCGGCATCGACGCCGCGGTGGCTGCCTACCAGCGCTGCCTGGGCAAGGGCGATTGAGCGAGGCGACTCGGGGCACGCCGCCCGGGGGTTTCTCGGTACGCGACTGCGACCGCTACCTCGAACACCTGACCGCGATCAGCACCGCGCGCCGGCTGGTCGTCGCCCACGGCGACGTGTTCAACGAGTTCGGCGTGCTGCTGCTGCACCGTGACACCCCGCTCGGACACGTCGCGTTCGAACGCATGCGCGGACACCGGCTCGCCCGCCCGGTAGACGAGGCGTTCGCGATGCGCCAGCCGCTCGATGAGCGCACGCTGCGCACGCACCTCGATGCGCTGCTCGCCGAAGCGCCGGATCTACATGCGCTGGCCGCCGCCGACGGCTGCGCAGCGCGCCTGGACACGCTGTGCGTCGGCACGCTTCTGCAGCGCGAGGCGCTGCAGAAGCTGAGTGTGCTTGAGCTGGTGCTCCCGCAGGTATTCCACCGCGCACTGTTCACCGCCGTCCTGGCCGCCGAACTCGCCCACCAGCGCGAGCTGCCGGAGACCGACTGCCGCCTGCTGTTCGAGTCCGGACTGCTGCACGACCTCGGGCTGCTGCACATCGATCCGGCGCTCGCGACGCGCACCGACGAACTCGACGACCCGGAATGGCAGCAGATCGTGACCCACGCCGCGATCGGCGCGACGATCGCCGCCGCGCACGCCAGTGCAGCGCAACGCATCGGGCGCATCGTCGCCCAGCATCACGAGCGCACCGACGGCACGGGTGGCCCGCACGGACTGGCGCGCGAGGCGATCGACCCGCTCGCGCGGCTGCTGGCGCTCGCCGACATGGTGCATGCCCTGCGCTTCGAGAACCCGCCGCCGGGCGCCGGCACACTGGCCGATTGCGTGCATTACCTGCGTGTCAACCGCAGCCTGTACGGCGAGGCGAACTACCGCGCCGCGAGCCGCTTGCTGCGCCGCACCCAACTTCCGGATACCCCGCCCGCCGCCCCGCGGCTGCCGCGCCTGCTGCTGCTCGACACCAATCGCTCGCTGACGGTGCTGCGCGAACGCTTCACCGCGCTGGCCGGACTGCTGCCCGCCCTGGCCGCGGTCGGCGACGAGGACGAGGCCTCCCCGGCGCATACCGCCCCGCTGCAGCACCTGATCGAGCAGTTCGTTGCGGTCAGTGACGCCTCGGGGCTCGGGGTGCCGGATTTCGCACCCCACTTCGCCGACGGCCTCGGCGAGGATCCGGCGGCACTGAACGAGGTCCGGCTCACCGCGCAGGAACTGCTGTGGCTGGCGCGACGCATCGAGCGTCAGCTCGGCCAGCCGCGCCTGCACGGCGGCGACCGCGTGCTGCGTGCGCGTCTGGACGACCTCGCGCACGCAACGCGCTTCGAACTGCGCCGCGCCTGGCAACGCCTGGCCGTCGAACGCCCCGCCCACGCCGCCGCCCACCACGAGGCGCGTTGACCCGCGGCGCGCGCGCGCGCTAGCCTGCCGGCCCCACCGTTCGGAGCCCCCGGATGCAAACACAGGACAGCGACCGGATCGCCCCGCCCGCGAGCGGCGCGCGCCGGCAGCGGCGCGCGATCGCGTTGGCGCTGCTCGCCGGCGTACTGCTGGGCGCCGCCGTGCTGCTGCTCGGCGAAAGGTGGTTGCACGCACCCGCGCCAGCGCCGTTGCCAGGCGTCACACAGAATGCGGCGGCGCCCTCGCCAGGCACGGCACCGGCAACCGCCGCCCCGGCTCCGGCAGGCGGCGCAACGCCCGCGATCGAGGTGTCCCCGATCGCTGCCGGTGCGTCGGCGGCCGAGCCGCTCCCCCCGCTCGCGGACAGCGACGACGAGGTGCGGCGCGGACTCGCCGGACTGCTGCCCGCGGCGCTGCACCCCAGCCTCGCGCCGGCCAACCTGCTCGCGCGTGCCGCCGCGCTGACCGACAGCTTCGCGCGCGGTCGGCTGCTGCGTGACAAGCTGCCGCTGCCGGCCGCACCGGGCAAACCGGTGGTGGTCGAACGCGACGGCCACCTCTACCTCGACCCGGCGAACCACGCGCGCTACGACACGCTGGTCGCGGCCATCGGGACCATCGACACCGCGGCGCTCGCGCGCTGGTATCTGCGCTACGAACCGTTGCTGCAGCAAGCCTACGAGGAACTCGGCAACGGCGATGCGCGCCTGCGCGCGGCGCTGCTCGCCGGCATCGACACCATGCTCGCCGCGCCCGCGGCGCCGGTTGAGATCGCGCTGGTGCAGCCGGCGGTGTTCTACAAGTTCGCCGACCCGGCGCTCGAAGCGCTGCCCCCCACCCAGAAGCTGCTGCTGCGCATCGGCCCGCACAACCGCGCGATCCTCACCCGCCAGCTCACCTCCTTCAAAGAGGGAGTAAAAATGGGGTCAGAGTCGAATTAACTTGTTTAAAAATGGGGTCAGAGTCGAATTAACTAAAAATGGGGTCAGAGCCGAATTAACAAGTTAATTCGACTCTGACCCCATTTTTTTCCTGACCCCATTTTTTTCGTTCTTCAGAGGTACTTTTCGAGGATGTCGGCGCCGTTGAACTCGGCGTCGAGGACGGCGATGAAGGTGTAGACACCGATCAGCTTGCGGTTCAGGAACACGAACTCCTGCGGCGGCACGCGGAAGTACGGGCTGAACGCCGCCTTCGCTGCGCGCGAGGCGATGCGCGACGGCAGGTCGCTGTGGCGCCAGCGGTACTGGCCAGCCGCGTTCAGCGCGCCTTCCGGCACGTTTCCCGGCCGGCACACCAGCGGCTCGATCACCCCGGCGCACACTTCCGCGAACGAGCGCTGCACCTGCTCCGGGTACTCGGGCCGGATGAAGCGCAGCTCGAGCGCCCCGCGCCGCACCGCCTCGATGTCGCCGCGGTAGGCACCGACGATCATGCGCCGCAAGGGATCGAGGAAGGCGTCGGGGTATTCCTGCACGGCGCCGAAATCGAGCAGCACCAGCCGGTCGCGCCCGCGCGCGGTGGACGCCGGCCGGATGCGGTAATTGCCGAAGTTCGGGTCCGTCTGCAGTTCCTTCCACTCGAAGATCTCGCGCAGGAACAACTCGAGAAAGGCACGGCCGATCTCGTTGCGCCGCTCCTGCGCCAGCGCCTCCACGTCCGCGCTGGCTACCCCGTAGCCCTGTTCGAAGCTCGTCGCCAGCACGTGCGCACTCGACCAGCGCTCGATCACCTCCGGCACCACGAAGCGCGGATCGCGACGCAGCCGCGCACGGAACGCCGTGGTCTTGGCGGCCTCGAGTGTGTAATCGACCTCGCGGTGCAGCATCGCGCGCACCTCCTCCAGCCAGGCGCGGAACTCGTCGGTGGCAGCCACCATGCGCCCCAGCTGCAGCAGCCCGACCACGGCGTCGATGTCGGCGTCGATCGAATCGGCCACGCCCGGGTACTGCACCTTCAGGCATACCGCCGGACCGCCGGTGCGCGGGCGCGCGAGGTGCACCTGCCCCAGCGAGGCGGCGCCGATCGGCACCGGGTCGATGTCGAGTTCGGCGAGCCGGGCGCGCCCCAGCTCGCGCTCGAGCTCGCGGCGGATCACCGGCCACTCGAGTGCGACGGTGCGGTCCTCGAGCGAATGCAGCGCGGTGGTGACCTCGTCGGGCAGGAAGTGCTCGCCGTAGAGCGCGAGCATCTGCCCGATCTTGACCACGCTGCCCTTGAGCTTGCCGAGTTCCTCGACCAGGAAGCGCGCCTGCTCGCCGAGCGCTGCGCGCCGGTGCTCGGCCCGCCGGGCGCGCAGCAGCAGCAGCGAGGAGGCCGACTGCGCCATGTAGCGCGTGCCCGCGAGCAGGCTGCTGCGCGTGAGGCTGAGCCGGCGCTCGAAGCTGCCGGTACGGATACGCTTCAGCGTGGTCTTGTCGCGCTCGTTCATCGCAGGGCCTGCCGGGTGAGCTGCCGCCACTGTAGCGCATCGCGGCTATACTGCGCGCCACCCGTGAACCCGCAGTCCAGGCCGATGCCCGATCGCCGCCCCACCCCCTCGCCAACGGCCCGCGACGCGGTCTACGCCGACGCGCGCGCACACATCGAGGCGTTCCGTTTCGACGCGGACGTCGCGGAAGTGTTCGCCGACATGATCGCGCGCTCGGTCCCCGGCTACGCGCTGACGCTGCAGATGATCGCCGTGGTCGCGCGCCGCTTCGCGCTCCCGGGCACGCAGTGCTACGACCTCGGTTGCTCGCTGGGCGCCTCGACGCTCGCGATCCGCCGCCACGCGCCGCCCGACTGCCGCGTGATCGGCGTCGACAACTCGCCCGCGATGGTCGAGCGCGCACGCGCGATCGTCGCCGCCGACGGTGCCGGGGCGTCGATGGAGATCCGCTGCGAGGATGTGCGCGAGACCGCGCTGCACGACGCCTCGCTGGTGACACTGAACTTCACGCTGCAGTTCGTGCCGCCGCCGGCGCGCGGCGCCCTGCTCGCGCGCATCGCCGCGGCGCTGCGCCCCGGCGGTTGCCTGGTGCTGTCGGAGAAGCTCGCCTTCGAGGACCCCGCCGAGCAGGAACTGCTGGGCGCGCTGCACCTCGACTTCAAGCAGTTGCAGGGGTACAGCGCGCTCGAGATCGCGCAGAAGCGCGCCGCGCTCGAGAACGTGCTGATACCCGAGACGCTCGCCACCCACCGCGAACGCCTGTTCGGCGCCGGTTTCCGCCGCGTGACCGTCTGGCTGCAGTGCCTGAACTTCCTGTCGCTGCTCGCCGAAAAATGAATCTGCCCGCGACGCTGGCCGCGGCGCTCGCCGCCTTCCCCGACGCAGCGGCGCGCGAGCGCCTGCTCGCGGCGGTGCGCGAGCACGCCACGGCGCTGCGCCACGGCGATGCCGCCGACTGGGAGTCCGCGCTGGCCGCACTGCCCGCGCTGGCGGCGAGCGCGGTGGATCTCGATGCGCCCTGCGTGCGCGTGGGCCGCGCGGAGGACGCGAGCGAGGCCGAGCGCACCCGGCTGCACGCTGCGCTCGCGGCCCTGCATCCTTGGCGCAAGGGGCCGTTCGACCTGTTCGGCGTGGGAATCGACAGCGAATGGCGCTCGGACCTCAAGTGGCAGCGCGTCGCGCCGCACATCGAGCTCGCCGGGCGCCGCGTGCTCGACGTGGGCTGCGGCAACGGCTACTACGCGTGGCGCATGCGCGGCGCCGGCGCCGACTGTGTGCTCGGCATCGACCCGACGCTGCGCTTTCTCGCGCAATTCCTCGCGCTGCAGCGCTACATCGCGGACCCGCGCGTGGCGCTGCTGCCGCTGCGCGCCGAGGACCTGCCGGCACGGCTCGGCTGCTTCGACACCGTGTTCTCGATGGGCGTGCTGTACCACCGGCGCTCGCCGTTCGAGCACCTCGGCGAGCTGTTCGACGCGCTGCGCCCCGGCGGCGAACTGGTGCTCGAGACGCTGCTGGTCGAGGGCGACGCCGAACGCGTGCTGGTCCCGCGCGACCGCTACGCGATGATGCGAAACGTCTGGTTCATCCCCTCGCCCGCCGCGCTGCTGCGCTGGCTGCAACGCGCGGGATTCGTGGCACCACGCCTCGTCGACCTGACGCCGACCACCGTCGGGGAGCAACGCCGCACCGAGTGGATGCGCTTCGAATCACTGGCGGATTTCCTCGACCCCGCCGATCCGCGCCTCACCCGCGAAGGCTACCCGGCGCCGCTGCGCGGCGTGTTCGTCGCCGAACGCCCCGGTTGAGCGCCCGGGACGGTTCCGCGCGCTGGCGACAGCGTGCGCGCTTCCCTATGCTAGGCGCGAAGCGCGCGACGGCGGAGACCCGGCGGATGAAGAAACTCGCACTGCACTGGCAGATCCTGATCGCGATCGTGCTGGCGGCGCTCGCCGGCTCGCTGAGCGGCACCGACGCCGGCATCGGGGCGCTGCGCTTGCACGCCGTCTACGAGTTCCTCGGGACCATCTTCATCAAGGCGCTGAAGATGATCATCGTGCCGCTGATCTTCTCCTCGATCGTGGTCGGCATCACCGGCATCGGGCGCGCCGGCGACCTCGGGCGCCTCGGCGCGAAGACCATCGCGATCTACCTCGGCACCGGGCTGCTGGCGGTGCTGATCGGCCTGGTGTGCGTGAACGTGGTGCGTCCGGGTTTCGCCGACGGCGAGCCCGTGGGCGAGCAGCTCGCGCTGCACGCCGGTACCGCCGAGGTCGCGGCCTCGCTGCAGGCGCACGGCGGCATCGGCGAGCTGGTCGGGATCTTCGAGCGCATGGTGCCGGAAAACGTGGTCGCGACGGCCTCGAACAACGGCGACATCCTCGCGCTGATCGTGTTCGCGCTGCTGTTCGGCTTCTTCATCGCGCGCGCCGGCGACGAGCACGCCGAGCCGCTGTTCGCTTTCTGGAACGCGGTGTTCCACGTGATGATGGGGATCACCGAGTTCGTGATGCGCTTCGCGCCGCTCGGCGTGTTCGGCCTGGTCGCGGCGGTGGTCGCCGAGACCGGCTTCGACGCCGTGCGCCCGCTCACCGTGTTCGCGCTGACCGTCACCGCGGCGCTCGCGCTGCACGCCTTCCTGGTGATGCCGCTCATGATCCGCGTGCTGGCCGGCGTGGCGCCGCAGCGCCTCTACCGCGCGATGTCGCCCGCGCTGCTGACGGCGTTCTCCACCGCCTCGTCCTCGGGCACGCTGCCGGTCACCATCGAGTGCATGGAACGCGATGCCGGGATCTCGAACCGCATCTCGAGCTTCGTGCTGCCGCTGGGCGCCACGGTCAACATGAACGGCACCGCGCTCTACGAGTGCGTGGCCGTGATCTTCCTCGCGCAGGCCTACGGCGTCGAACTCTCCTTCGCGACACAGGCGCTGATCGTGATCACCGCACTGCTGACCTCGATCGGGGTGGCCGGGATTCCCTCGGCCTCGCTGGTCGCCATCGGCATGATCCTGACCATGGTCGGAATTCCGATCGAGGCGCTGGGCGTGCTGTTCGTGTTCGACCGCATCCTCGACATGCTGCGCACCAGCGTGAACGTGCTCGGCGACGGCGCGGCGGCGCTGATCGTCGCGCGCCTGCAGGGAGAAAGGACCGCGCTGGCCGACGCCCCGCTGGGCGAACGCCGGCATCGCTGAGCCGCGGCCCTTTCGCAGCCGCACGCCGATCGGCTATAAAGCGCGGGCAACTGCCGCAACCAGGAAGCCCCCGCATGGACACCGCTCACCAGATCGCCACGGTCGACGCCTATCTGGACGCCTGTACGCGCCAGGACCTCGCGGCGATCCGCCGGATCTACGCTGACAACGCCGTGGTCGAGGACCCGGTCGGCACCGATCCCCACCGCGGCATCGACGCCGTGGTGGCCTTCTACACGCAGGCACTGACGGCCGGTGCCCGCATGGAACGCATCGGCGGCGTGCGCTGCGCCGGCAACTCGGCGGCGTTCTGCTTCGACGTGCACGTCGGCGGCATGAAGATCGAGGTGATCGACGTGTTCGAGTTCGATGCGAACGGCAAGGTCGTGTCGATGAAGGCCTACTGGGGCCCCGGCAACGTGGTCCAATAACCCAAGGGAGCAGCGCAGCATGGCGATCCCGCTGGACGAGGCGCGGTACCTGAACCTCGCGACCTTCCGCCGTGACGGCACGGCGGTCGAGACGCCGGTGTGGTTCGCCGAACACGAGGGCACGTACTACGTGTTCTCCGCCGGCGAGGCCGGCAAGGTGCGGCGGCTGCGCAACTCGGCGCGCGCCCGCGTCGCGCCCTGCGACTGGCGCGGCGGGCTGCTCGGGGAGTGGATCGATGCGCAGGCGCGCATCGTCGACGACGAAGCCGAAGAGCGCACGGCCTACGCGGCGCTGCGCCGCCGCTACGGCTGGCAGATGCACCTGCTGGATTTCTTCTCGCGCCTCGGCGGCAAGATCGACCAGCGCGCGGTGATCGCGATCCGCAGGGACGGCGCCCGCCGCCGGCGCTGAACAGCAGCGATCAGAGCCCGGTGTGCAGGCCGCACTCGCGGTGGTCGAGCACCTTGGTGGGGTCGAAGTAGTGCCGGCACGAGGGCAAGCCGCGGCTCTCTACGTAGCGCGCCACGTCCTGCTCGCTCCATTCGAAGACCGGTGCCACGCGCAGGATGCCGCGCCGCTCGTCCCACGACACGATGTCCAGTGAACGCCGGAACTCGGTCTCGTCACGGCGGATGCCGGTCAGCCACAGCTCGGGCTGCAGTTCCTGCAGCGCGCGCTCGAAGGGTTCGAGCTTGATGTTGCGCGTGAACTGCTCGTGCAGCTCGGCCTCGTCGAGCTGCGGAATGCCGCCGTAGAGCGCGTTCCAGCGCTCGGCGCTCATGCGCGGCGTGTACACCTTCATGTTCAGCGGCAGCAGCTTCATCAGCTTCTCGGCCACCACGTAGGTGTCACGCAGGTTGTAGCCGGTATCGACCCACACCACCGGCACACCGGGGTCCACGCTGCTCACCAGATCCAGCATCAGCGCCGCGTTCGGACCGAAACTCGTGCTCATGAACGGGCGCAGGCCGAGGCCGAGCGCCCAGCGCACGATGTCCTGCGCCGGCGCGCCGGCGAGGTCCCGGTTCACGCGGGCGAGATCCAGAGATGCGACGGTGTCCTTGATGGCGGCCAACCCCATGCCTGCTGTCCGAGCTGCTGCTGAGCTCGGGCATTATAAGAAAAACGTATCGTCGGCCTAATATCGATGCTGCATATGGTTATTTCAGGCGGCCGGCCGTTAAGATCCCACCGATGGACACCCGGGTGCAACGGCTGATCGACGCGAACACCGCCTACGCGGGCGTGTTCGCGCACGGCATGGGCCAGAGCATGGTGTTCGCGATGCTGCCGGCGCTGGGCCGCGAGATCGGGCTGCGCGAGGTGATGATCGGCTCGATCATCTCGATGTCCTCGCTGGTGTTCTTCGTTGCCAGCCGCGTCTGGGGCCGCCTCAGCGACCGCCTGGGCCGCAAGCCGGTGATCCTGACCGGGCTGTGGGGCTATACGGTCGGCACGCTCGCCTTCGCGCTGCTGTTCGGCCTCGGCATGTGGGGCGTGCTCGGCGGCACGCTGCTCTACGCGCTGATCATGATCACACGCATGGCGCAGGCGGTGGCGATGTCCGGCACCGCTCCGGCGACCTCGGCCTACATCGCCGACACCACCACGCCGGCGATGCGCGCCTCCGGGATGGGACGCCTCGCCGCCGCCAGCAACATCGGCTCGATCATGGGGCCGGCGATCGCCGGCACGCTGGCGGCCTTCAGCCTGCTGCTGCCGCTGCTGTTCGCCGCCGCCGCGACGGTGGGCGCGGCGCTGCTGATCCGCGCCCGGCTGCCCGACACCGGGGTGCGCATCGGCACCCACCAGCCGGCAGTGAAACTGCGTCTGCGCGACCGCCGCTTCCGCGCGCTGCTGCTGCTCGGGATGGCCGTGTTCAGCGTGTTCGCGATCGTGCAGCAGACGCTCGCCTTCCGCATCCAGGACACGCTGGGACTCGACACCCGCACCACCGCGACCACCTACGGCTACGCGATGATGTTCCTGGCCGCAGCATCGCTGCTGTCGCAGTCGCTGGTGGTGCAGCGGCTGAAGCCGCCGCCCATGCTGTTGCTGCGTATCGGCTTGCCGCTGCTGCTGCTCGCCAGCGCCGCGCTGAGCACCGCGCAGAGCTTCGTCGCCTTCGGCGCGACGATGGCGCTGATGGGCCTGGCGCTGGGGCTGTGCGGTCCGGGCTTCAACGCCGCCATCTCGCTGGCCGTCAGCGCGCGCGAACAGGGCGCCGCCGCCGGCATCGCGACCGCGATCCCGGCGCTGGGCTTCATCCTCGGCCCGGTCGCGGGGACCTGGCTGTACCAGTACGAACCGGGCTACCCGTACCTGCTGACCACGCTGCTGCTGGTCCCCACCGCGATCGCCGCGTTCCGCATCCGCACCCACGTGCACACGGACGTCTGACCCGCCGCTCCCGTTCCTCCGGCCTCGATCCCGCAGAACCGCAGGTCCGGGCTGTGCCCGGACATGCATGCCGCACCCGTTCGGCCGCAGGCCGAACCTACGGCCGACAGTGCGCACGTGCGACGCGCTTCGCGTAGGTCCGGGCTGTGCCCGGACACGCGCAGGCGCGGGCTCCACGGCGGCGTCACGGCATCGGGGGCGGCTCGTAGCGATCGATGATCTCGCGCACCAGGCCGCTGCGCACGATGTCGGCGCGCTCGAAGCAGTGCACGTGCACGCCCGGCACACCCGCGAGCCGCTCGATGGCATCCTCCAGCCCGTTGCGGCCGCGGATGTCGCTCTGGCGCACGTCGCCGTTGACCACCACGCGGCTGTCCTCGCCGATCCGCGTGAGGAACATCTTCATCTGCGCCGGCGTGGTGTTCTGCGCCTCGTCGAGCACCACGAAGGTGCGCTCGTCGAAGGTCTTGCCGCGCATGTACGCGAGCGGCGAGGCGACGATGCGCCCGTGCCGCAGGCAGTAGTCCACGGTGCCGGCGCCGAGGCGCGCGTTCAGGATGTCGCGGAACGCATCGATGTACGGCGAGAACTTCTCGTGCAGGTCGCCCGGCAGGAAACCGAGCTGTTCGCCGGCCTCGACCGCCGGGCGCGTCAGGATGATGCGATCGATCTGCCCCGCTTCCAGCGCCTGCGCGGCCAGTGCGCCCGCGCAGTAGCTCTTGCCGGTGCCGGCCGGGCCGATGCCGAAGGTGAGGCAGTGGTTGCGGATCGCCTCGATGTAGCATTGCTGGGCGGAAGTGCGGGCCGTGAGGGGCGCCGGGGAGCGGCTGGCGGCGTAGGCGGTGTGCAGGTTGTGGGTCCTGGCGTTGAGATCGACGACGATGGCGCTGTCGTTCTCGTACCGCCGCGGGTGGCGTGTCTTGCGGTCTCGGTAGACGTTGTCCTCCAGGTTGGCTCGTTGCTGACTCCTGCCGCGTGAAGGGGCTTTTTTCGCCATGGAAACGATGTCCTCGTCAGTGAAATGGAATTACGGATTCCTCAGCCTGGCGATGTCGTCTCTGCTGCCGTGTCTCCTGTGTGGCCCCGTTGGCCAGATCATCGGCACCGAACATGAAAATTGCAAGACAACGCCACCACCTTTTTGGGCGATAATCCGCGCCCCTGCATGCACCGGCGCACCGTTTGACCATGTCTTCGCCCGAGGAATCCGCCGCGGCGCTCGCGCGCGTCGCGGCTCGCTACGCGGTCGCGATCACCCCCGCGATGGAAGCGCTGATCGACCCGCTCGACCCGCACGATCCGATCGCCGCGCAGTTCCGGCCCGATGCGCGCGAATTGCTGCAACTGGCCGACGAGCACACGGACCCGATCGGCGACGCCGCGCACTCGCCCTGCCCCGGCATCGTGCACCGCTACCCGGACCGCTGCCTGCTGACACCGGTGCACGTGTGCGCGGTCTACTGCCGTTACTGCTTCCGGCGCGAGGTGGTCGGGCCACAGGGCGAGGGCCTGCTCGAGGCCGATGCGCTCGAGGCCGCCTTCGGCTACATCGCGGCGCAGCCGCGGATCTGGGAAGTCATCGTCACCGGCGGCGATCCGCTGGTGCTGTCGGCACGGCGAATCGCCGCGCTCAGGGAGCACCTCGATGCGATCGCGCACGTGAAGGTGCAGCGCTGGCACACGCGCGTGCCGGTGGCGGATCCGGCGCGCATCGACGACGAGCTGTGCGCCGCGCTGCGCAGCCCGCGCGCCGCGAGCTGGATCGTGGTGCACGCGAACCACCCGCGCGAGCTCACGCCGGCGGCGCGCGCCGCGCTCGCGCGCCTCGCCGACGCGGGCATTCCGCTGCTCGCGCAGAGCGTGCTGCTGAAGGGCGTCAACGACGATGCCGACACGCTCGAGGCGCTGCTGCGCACGCTGGTCGAATCGCGCGTGAAGCCGTATTACCTGCACCACCTCGACAAGGCGCCCGGAACCTCGCATTTCCGTTGCACGCTGGGCGAGGGGCGCGCACTGGTGCGCGAGCTGCGCGAGCGCGTCTCGGGAATCTGCCGGCCCGAGTACGTACTGGACATCCCGGGCGGTGCGGGCAAGGTGCCAATCGCTGAACCGGCGCTGCGCGAGACCGCGCACGGCCACGAGGTGCGCGACCGCAGCGGCACGTGGCACCCGCTGCCGGCGGGCGACTGATCCCGTTTCGCAGCTCGGGTTTCGACCCGACAGGAGCCGATGCATCCCTGTCGGCATGAATGCCCTATAGCGACGCACGGGTTGCGGAGTACGACGCTTTTGCGAAGAATCGCGGCCACGACGCAGCATGGAAACGCTCGCATGGCCGGCAGCAACCGCAACCCGCAACCACGGCTCGCCGAGACGTTCACCCATGCACTGAAACTCACCGAGGCAGGCCGGCTCGCGGAGGCCGAGGCCACGCTGCGCGCGGCGATCGCCAAGGCGCCGAAGGAAATGAAGCTGCTCAACCTGCTCGGCGTGGTGCTCAAGCGCGCCGGGCGGCTGGAGGACGCCATCGAGACGCTGCGCGCCGCGACGCGCGCGGACCCCGGGAACGCCTCGCCGTGGGTCAACCTGGGCAACTGCCTGCGCGGCATGGAGCAGCCGGCGAAGGCCGCGCAGTGCTTCGAACGCGCGGTGCGCATCGATCCGCGCAACCCCGAGCACCATCGCCTGCTCGGCAGCGCGCTGGCGGCGGCGAACGACCGCGCCGGCGCGCTGCACGCGCTGCAGAACGCGCTCGAGCGCGGCTCGCGCGATCCGTGGGCGCCGATGGAGATCGCGCAGATCCACTGCAACGAACACCGCCACGAGCAGGCGCTGCAGGTGATCGAGGACGCGCTCGCGCGCTTCCCCGGTCACCGCGGGCTGCGCCGCCTGCGCGCCAGCGTGCTGCGCCGCTCGGGGCGCATCGCCGAGGCGCTGCCGCTGTTCCAGGAACTGGTGGACGAGGCGCCGAACGACGCCGACACGCTGACCATGCTGGGCAACCTCCACCTCTGGGGACTGAACCAGCGTCCCGAGGCCAACGCGCTGTACGAGCGCGCGCTCGCCGTGGCCCCGGGGCACGTCGAGGCGGCGCGCAACTACATCGAGAGCCTCGCGAACAGCCGCCACGGCGACGAGAGCCAGCACTTCGAACGTGCCTACGAGGTGGCGTGCACGCTGCTCGAACGCGTGCGCGACCCGGTGTCGGTGGCCGGCACGCTGCAGCGCGTGTTCCTGCGCGCCGCGGACTACGGGCGTGTCGATCGCCTCGGGGACCGTGCGCAGCTGATTCGCCACTGGGTGGCGGAAATGAACGTGGGCCATCTGCACAACCAGCTGGGGCGCGTGCAGACGCTCGAGGACCGCCGCCTGCTGCTGCAGGCGCATCGCGACTGGGGGGACCAGATCCAGTCCTTCGCGGCGCGCGCGCCGCTCGATCGGCCGGCCCGCCCGCGCACCGCGCGTGAGGGACGCATCCGCGTCGGCTTCATGTCCTCGGACCTGCGCCACCACCCGGTCACGTACTTCACGCTGCCGCTGATCGACCACTACGACCGCGAGCGCTTCGAGTTCTACTGCTATTCGTTCTACCCCGGCGAGGCCGACGCGGTGCAGCAGCACATCGAGCGCAACGTGGCGCGCTTTCGCGTGATCCGCGAAGGCAGCGACCGCGACATCGCGCAGATCATCGCCGACGACGAACTCGACATCCTGTTCGAGCTGGGCGGCACCACGCTGCTGAACCGCGTGCAGGTCTGTGCCTGGCGGCCGGCGCCGGTGCAGGTGAGCTGGCTGGGCTACCCGCACTCGGCGGGACTCAGCCACATCGACCGCATCCTGGTCGATCCGTGGAACCGTCCCACCGACGATTCGCTGCTGCTGGAAAAGCCCTTCCTGGTTCCCGAGACGTGGGTGTGCATCGGCCGCCTCGGCTTCACCGACATCGCGATCGAGCCCGGCACGCCCGAGCAGCGCCAGGGCCACCTGACGTTCGGCACCGCGAACAATCCCTACAAGTACACGCGCGACTGCTTCGCCGCGTGGGCGCGGATCCTGAGTGACAACCCCGGCTCGCGCTTCCTGTTCGTGCGTCCCGAAGGCGGCGCGCAGTGCTTTCGCGCCAACATCTGCGCGCTGTTCGCCGACCACGGCGTGGCGCCCGAGCGCATCGAGTTCGCGCCGGTGCGCGGCACCCACATGCCGCACTACAACCGCATCGACATCGCGCTCGATCCCTTCCCGCACGTGGGCGGCACCACCACCTGCGAAAGCCTGTGGATGGGCGTGCCCGTGGTCACGCTCGCGGGGCCGGCCTTCTTCGAGCGCCTCAGCGCGAGCAACCTGCACAACGCCGGCCTCGGGGACCTGTGCGCCGACGACGTGGAGCAATACGTGCAGATTGCCAACCGCCTCGCGGCCGACCCCGCGCGCCGGCTGGCGCTGCGCCACGGGCTGCGCGATCAGATCCGCGCGCATCCGCTCGGCCAGCCCGAGCGTTTCACGCGCCACTTCGAACAGACCATCGAACGCACCCTGGCGTAGGTTCGGCCTGCGGCCGAACAATGTCCGGGCACAGCCCGGATCTACGGAATCGTCCGCGCAGGTTCGGCCTGCGGCCGAACAATTCATGTCCGGGCACAGCCCGGACCTACACGAACAAATGTCCGGGCACAGCCCGGACCTACGATTTCAGCGGTGCCCCACCGGGTGCGGTGGATTCGATGAACTCAGCAAGCGCATCGCGCCACGGGCGCAGCCGGATGCCGAGTGCGGCGGCGCGCGTGTTCGCGAGCGCCGAATACCTCGGGCGGCGCATCGCGCCGCTGCGCGCGCCGCGATCGACCGCCACCACCTCGGCCGGCGCACCGAGCAGGCGCACGATCTCGCAGGTGAACTCGTACCAGCTGCACGCGCCTTCGTTGACCAGGTGGTAGATTCCGGCGCCCGCGTCCGGATGCACGAGCAGCGCGAGCACCGCGATCGCGAGGTCGGCTGCGCTGGTCGGCGAGACCACCTGCTCGCAGGCCATCCCGATGCGTTCGCCGGCCAACGCCTCGCGCATGCGCGCCAGCACGAAGTTGCCGCCGCGCGAACGGCTGCCGCGCCGCGCGTAGAGCCCGCAGGTGCGGACCACCAGCGCGTGCGCGGGCGCCTCGGCGAGCGCCGCGTACTCGCCGGCGAGCCGCGAGATACCGTAGACCTGCAGCGGCTGCGGCGCGTCGAGCTCCCGCCACGGCACGCTGCGCGCACCGCCGAACACGTAATCGGTGCTGAACGTCACCAGGCGCGCATCGGCGCCGGCGCACGCGCGCGCCAGCGCGCGCACTCCGATGCAGTTGATGCGCAACGCGCTCGCCGGATCGCTCTCGCAGGCCGGCAGGTCATGGAACGCGGCGCAGTTGATCACCACGTCGGGACGTTCGTCGGCAATCAAGGCCGCGCACTGCGCCGGCCGCTCCAGGTCGCACAGCGTGCGCGGCGGCGCGAGGATGCGGTGCCCGTCGCCGTGGCCGAGCAGCTCGCCGCCCAGCTGCCCGCTCGCGCCGATCAGCAGGATCTTCACGACAGCGGCGCGAACGAGCGGTCGCGCTCCGAGACGATCGGATCGGGCAGCGGCCACGCGATCGCGAGCAGCGGGTCGTCCCAGCGCAGCCCGCGCGCGTGCCCGGGCGCGTGGAAGGCCGACATCTGGTAGAGCACCTCGCTGTCGTCCGCCAGCGTCTGGAAGCCGTGCGCGAAGCCGGAGGGGACGTAGAGCGCGAGCCGGTTGAGCGCGCTGAGCTCCACCGCGTGCCAGCGGCGGAAGGTCGGCGAGTCGGGACGCACGTCGACGATCACGTCCCAGATCGCACCGCGCGTGCAGCGCACCAGCTTCGCCTCGGCGTGCGGCGGCGCCTGGTAGTGCAGCCCGCGCAGCGTGCCGCGCCGGCGGTTCCACGACACGTTGCACTGCGCCACCACCGGGTCCAGCCCGTGGCGCTCGAACTCGCGCGCGCAGAACGAGCGCGCGAAACCACCGCGCTCGTCCTCGGCGAACTCCATCGCCACCAGTTGCGCACCGGCGAGCGGCGTCGGTGTGAACCTCATCCGCGCCGCGCTCCCGCGCCGGGTTGCGCTTCGATCTGCAGCGCCGCGACGCGGTACGCCTCGGCCAGGGTCGGGAAATTGAAGATGTTCTCGACGAAATCGCTGGCCGCGAAACCGCCGAGCAGCCCCATCTGCGCGATGTGGATCAACTCGGTGGCGCCCTCGCCCACGATCTGCGCGCCGAGCAGCCGTCCCGCGTCGTCGGTCACCAGCTTCAGCATGCCGTCCTGGTTGCCGGAGATCTGACCACGCGCGATCTCGCCGAACAGCGCGCGCCCCACCCGCACCGCGGTCCCGGCGCGCCGCGCCGCGGCCTCGTCGAGGCCCACCGTCGCGATTTCCGGAATCGCGTAGATACCGGTCGGGATCGTCGCGCCGAGCGCCCCCAGGTCGAGCCCGAGCGCGTGCGCGCTGGCGCGCCGGCCCTGCTCCATCGAGGCCGACGCCAGCGCGGGCGGCCCGATCACGTCTCCCACCGCGTAGATGCCCGGCACCGGCGTGCGACACGAGGCATCGACCGGGATATGCCCGGAGGCCGTGAGCTCGAGCCCCGCCGCCGCCAGATCCAGCCCGCGCACGTTGGCGACCCGACCGGCCGCGCTGAGCAGCTTGTCGGCCGCGAACTCGCGCCCGTCCTCGAGCCGCGTCACCACCCGCGACACACCGTCCCAGCGCACCTCCGCGATGCGCGCATCGCCCACGAACTCGCCGCCGGCGGCGCGAAACGCCGCGAGGAAACGCGCCACGATCTCCTCGTCGACGAAGCCGAGCGGACGCGGATAGCGGTCGATCATGGTCACCCGCACGCCGAGCGTGGCGAACACCGATGCGTATTCGCTGGCGATGATCCCGCCGCCGAGCACCAGCAGTGATTCGGGCAGGTACAGCATCGACAGCACCGAATCGCTGTCGAGCACGTGCTCGTGATCCACCGGCACACCGTCGGCGTGGCGCGGCACCGAACCGGTCGCGATGATCACGTTCGCGGCGTCCCAGACCGCCGCCTCGCCACGCAGTCCCTCGACGCGCACGCGCCGCGGCGCCACGAAGCGCGCGCGTCCGTGCACGCACTGCACGCCGTTGCGCTCGAGCTGCGCGCGGATGAAGCCGTCGTGCGCGCCGGTCACGTTCTGGAGGTTGCGGATCAGCGCGGCCATCTCCTGCCCCGCCGGACACGCGCCGGCATGCACGCCACCGAGCTGGCGCGCCTGGCGCAGCCTCAACGCACTCTCGCGCAGCGTCTTGCTCGGGATCGTGCCGCGGTAGACGCAGGCGCCACCGAGCCTGCGGTCGCCCTCGACCAGCGCCACGCGCCAGCCGCCCTTCGCCGCCTGGATCGCCGCCTTCTGGCCGGCGGGCCCGCTGCCGATGACCAGCAGATCGACCTGGTGTTCGCTCACACGCGCATCTCCGCCAGTGTCTGCAGCACCGTGTCGGCGCGCTGCAGCAGTTCCTCGGCGTCGGCACGGTAGAGGTCGATCGCCTCGATCGCCGGATGCTCCACCAGCCGCGCCGCCTCGGCCGCCGCGTCGGGTACCGGCTCGGCCGGGAACGTATCGGCCACCGCCACCAGCGCGACCAGATCGGCCGCCGAACTCGCGCGCGCACGATCGTCGATGTACGCAATCGTCTGCGCCACCGCTTCCGGCAGGTGCCACGCCACGGCCAGCAGTCGGCCCGCCGCTGCGCCATGGCGCTCGAGCAGGCGCGCCACGCCCGCCTCGTCCGGCGCCTCGCGGCCACCGGACAGCAGTTCCTGGATCGCCTGCAACACCACCGGGTGCCCGATCCGCGCGAGCAGGCCGCACAGGAACGCGACCTCGACGTTCGAGCGCAGCTGCCGCGCGATCTCGCGCGCCCACAGCGCCGTCGCCAACGAACGCGTCCACAGCGCATCGATCAGCCGCGCATAGGCAGGCGCCTTGAACAGTTGCGGACCCAGGCAGGCCGCCAGCGCGATCTCGCCGACACGGCGGATCCCGAGCCGCGCGATCGCCTGCTGCAGCGAGACGACCGGCGCGCCGCCGCGCAGCAGCGGCGAGTTCGCCACCCGCATCACGTGGCCGGCGAGCGCAGGGTCGTTGCGGATCGTGCCGGCGATCGCCGCGCCGTCGGCGTCCGGGTCGGCTAGCAGCGCGAGCACGGCACACGCCACCGCCGGCAGCACCGGCACCGTGATGGTCCCGGCGGCCAGCCGATCGGCGAGCGCCGCATCGAGCATCGACTCTGCCTGCCGTTGATCATCTGTCATGCCGCTCGCCCCGCGTGAAAACGCCCCACGATAAGACCGATGCGGGGCGTGACTCAAGAGCCGGCCGATTGCGCTGACACGCGCGCACCGCGACGGCCTGTGCTGCGGAACACCCGTGGCACTCCCCGCGTGCAACAATCGCCGGGCATCTGCCACCGGAGCACCGCTCGCATGACATTGATCCTGACCAAGTACCTGATCACCGCCGCCGTCGTGGTTGCCGTATCGGAACTCGCAAAGAGGAGCGACCGGATCGGCGCCGTGGTGGCCGCGCTGCCGCTGGTCACGGTGCTCACGCTGATCTGGCTGTATGTCGAGCACCAGCCACCCTCGAAGATCGCCAATCACGCGTGGTACACGTTCTGGTACGTCCTGCCCACACTGCCGATGTTCCTGGTGTTCCCGGCGCTGCTCGCCCGGCTGGGATTCTGGCCGACGCTGCTGACCTGCGTGGTCATCACGGGGGCGTGCTTCGGGCTGCTTGCGGTGCTGCTGCGCCGGTACGGCATCGAGCTGACCTGAGAGCCCGGCGCCCGCCCGCCTTCCGGCGTCCGTGCGGCGCCGCTACCATAGCCGCACCCGCACCGGCCCACGCAACCCGTACCGAACCGCCGCCCACGATGCCCAGCACCGCCCGCCGCCTTCGCCCTGCCCGCACCGCACGCCCGCCCCTGCAGCTCGCGGCGCCGGAGCCTGCGCACGCGCGGGCGTTCCTGGCGGCAGTGGAGAACAGCCGCGCGCTGCACGCGCGCTGGGTCGAACCGCCGGACACGCGCAGCGCCTACCGCGAGTACCTGCAGCGCATCGAGGCCGGGCGCTGCATAGGGCACCTGGTGCTGGTCGAGGACGACGCACTGGCCGGCGTGGTCAACCTCGGCGAGGTGCTGCGCGGTGGCTACCAGAGCGCGCAGCTCTCGTACTACGCCTTCGCCCCCCATGCCGGGCGCGGACTGATGCGCGAGGCGGTGCGTCGCGTTATCACGCTGGCATTCCGCGAGCACGGACTGAACCGGCTCGAAGCCGCGATCCAGCCCGCGAACACCGCCTCGCGCGCACTGGCCGCCTCATTGGGACTGCGCCACGAGGGACTGTGCACGCGCTACATGAAGATCAACGGGCGCTGGCGCGACCATGAGCGCTGGGCGATCACGGCCGGCGAGTGGCGGCTCAGCCGCTGCCGCCGGGAACGCTGAACGCATGGCACTGAAATCCACCATCCACCGCCTCGAGCTCGACGTGGCCGACGTCGACCGCGGCATCTACGAATCCTTCACGCTGACGCTGGCGCGCCACCCCTCGGAAACCGGGGAGCGGCTGATGGTGCGTGTGCTCGCGTTCGCGCTGCATGCCGACCACAGGCTGGAATTCGGCCGCGGCATATCCGCCGACGAGGAACCCGACCTCTCGCTGAAGGACGACACCGGCGCGATCCGCCTGTGGCTCGACGTGGGCCTGCCCGAGGAGCGGCGGCTGCGCCGCGCCGCCGGGCGCGCCGAACGCGTGGTGGTGCTGGCCTACGGCGCACGCGCGATCGAGGTCTGGTGGGAGCGCAACCGCGAGGCACTGGCGCGGCTGCCGCAACTCGAGGTGCTCGCGCTGCCCGGCGAGACGACGCGCGCGCTCGCGGCGTTCGCCGAGCGCAACATGCGCCTGCAGTGCACCATCCAGGACCGGCAGGTCTACCTGAGCGACGCGAGCCGCGCGCTGGCGATCGAACCCGAAGTGCTGCAGGCGAGCGGACACGCGGACGGCGCATCGCGATGAGCGACCGGCTCCATTCCTCGCGCACCGTGCGCGCGCTGTTCATCGTGCTCGGCGTGATCGCGCTCGGGCTCGGCATCGCCGGCGTGGTGCTGCCGGTGCTGCCGACCACGCCGTTCGTGCTGCTCGCGGCGGCCTGCTTCGCGCGCGGCTCGCTGCGCTTTCACGACTGGCTGCTCGCGCACCCGCTGTTCGGACCGATCATCGTCGAATGGAACGAGTACGGCAGCATCCCGTGGCGGACCAAGATCGTGGCGATCGTGCTGATGAGCACCACACTGACCGTCTCGATCGTGTTCTTCGTCGAACCGCGCTGGCTGCAGCTCGCGCTGGCGCTGTTCGGCGTGGCGCTCGCGACGTGGCTGTACCGGGTGCCGTCACGGGACCGGCATGAGGAGTGAGGGTCGATTTTGCGTATAACGCAAACCACGACCTCCGGCCAACTCTCTCCTGACACGGCCCCGTCTGCGGCAGCATGTGCAAATTTTGCACATACTGCCGCAGGTGTACACGGATTGCCTCCGGTGAATCTAACGACAAGGATCAGCCGCGGCCGGCGAGGAGCGACGCGACGAAACGGACGTCGGCTGGATCCGCTGGTTGGGCGTCACTTCGGTGCAGACTTGGTAAGCTTTTCAGCCATTCGAGTCTGCCACCCTGGCCCTGTGGCGCGCCAACGTTCAATTACGTCTTCGGTCAGACGGATAGAGATGAGCCGCTTCGGATTCGCCGAACGTGGACGTCCACCTCTATTGACCTTGCCACGGGCAAGCATCTCGTCTGTCAGCTCCGGAAGCTCTTCATACTCTTCCGGCTGAATCACGTGGGACGCGACACGGGCGAGGTCAGAGCCCAAGGAGTGGCGCGATACGCGCTTTCTCGCGGTCATTTGCTTTCCTCATGCTAAATACATGGCGATCCGCGCCACGCGGCGTGTAACCGACAACAACCATACGGTCACTGAGCATGCCGAAGCAGATGAATCGTCTTTCGCCGTAGTCCTTGCGCACATCTTCGACTTCGAAGTTGGGGCCGTCGAAGACATGCTGGGCATCCTCGAAGTCCAAGCCTCGAGTCGCAAGCGCTGCTTCACGCTTTATCGGATCGTAGCTTATTGCCACTAAGTTAGTGTATCTACATAAATAGTGAAATGCAACGCAAAAAAGACGACGCTGCGATTGACGCCCAACGCTGTATAGAAGGCCGTTCGCCATGATGCGCCAATGGTCGCGTCATGGGCATTGTCTCATGAGTTCCACGTCTCAGCGGTCAGAGGCAGAGTGAGGGTCAATGCGGCACGAAGCCAGCTTCGCGTTGATGTCTTACCGAAAGCAGAAGCACCGTGTCCTGCTCCGGCTCATAGCTGTACAGCGCGATATAACCGGATTTTCCACGGGAAATCACGAGCTCCCGCAACCCCAGCTCCGCGGAACGCCCAATCAGCGGATGATTCTCCAGCACCTGCACCGCCTCGGTGATGAGGTCTACCGCTTCCATCGCTGCACCAGGTTCAGTCTGCACCAGAAAATCCACGAGCCGCGCCAGATCGGAAAGCGCTCGTTCGGCGTAAATCAGGCGCGCCACGCCTTGGCCCTTGGCTTTCTGGCGGAACGGCCCTGTGCACGCGCCTGGAGATACGCATGTACTTCGGCGGCCTCGTACCCCTTGCCGGATTCCATCGCGTCCTTTCTCGCGCCGACTGCGTCGGCAACGAACTGTGCCCGCCGCTCCGCATTGGTGGCGGCGGCGCGAATGGCATCGACCATGAACGCATGCAGTGTAACGCCCTGCTGTCTTGCCGCCGTTGCGGCGAGTTGCTTCAGCTCTTCAGGAAGCTTCAGCGAGGTAGTCGACATGTCTGTGCACTCCGCAGATGGTGACACCAAGGTAGCACCGAAAGGTCCACTGGAGCAATTGTTCGAAAACTCGATGCGCCTGACACCTCGCCGCGTCAGGATGGTTGGCACCGCTTTTCGCTCAGTTGCAATGCAGCCGGCTTACGCCGCGAACTCCGCATCCGAGAAGCCGACCTGCTTCATCCGGGAGGACGCCACCCACCCCACCCCCACGCTATAGTTCACCGCTCTCCCCACAGGACCACCCCATGTCCCTGCACGACCGCGAGAAATGGAACACGCGCTACGCGGAACGCGCGGCACCCGCCGAGCGCGAGGTGCCCGAGTGCCTGCGGCGCTGGGTGCCGGCCGCGCCGCGCGGGCGGGCGCTGGACATCGCCTGCGGCGCGGGGCGCAATGCGATCTTCGTGGCCTCGTGCGGCTTCGCGGTCGATGCGCTCGACATCTCCGCTGTCGCGCTGGCGCAGGCCCGAGGGGCCGCCGCGGCGGCTGGCGTTGCGGTGAACTGGATCGAGCACGACCTCGACGCCGGCCTGCCGCTGCCCGGGCCCTACCAGCTGGTGATGCAGCTGCATTTCGCGAACGCCGCGATCACGCGCGCGGTGCCGGCGCTGCTGGCGCCGGGCGGGGTGTTCATCTGCCAGCAGCACCTGCGCACCACCGAGGAAGTCGCCGGCCCGCGGGGTGCGACGCATCGGGTGGCGCCCGGCGAGCTGGTGAAGCTGCTGCCCGGGCTCGAGGTGCTGCAGTGCGTGGAGGAGATTCGCACCGACGCGGACGGGCAGCGCTTCGCGTTCGCCACGCTGGTCACGCGCCGTCCGCTGCCTGCCGCACGCGCGTAGCAGCCCGGGCGTGACCGGCCCCGGCCGTCTGGGGCATCATTCACCCCATCCGCCTCGCGGCCGCCGGCCGCGAACGCGCCTTTCACCGCCAGGACTCCGGAGAGCACGATGCCCGAACAACAGAAGACCCTCAGCCGCCGCGAATTCGTCAACGGTGCGGCCACCGTCGCCGCCGCCGCGGTGCTGATGCCGCCCGGCGCGGCGGCGGCAGGCACCTCGACGATGGCGCTGCGCGATTACCTCGCGTACGACGCGATCGGGCTGGCCGGGCTGGTACGCCGCGGCACCGTTTCCGCGGCCGAACTGCTCGAGCTCGCGATCGCGCGCACCGAGGCCGTGAACGCGCGCATCAACGCCGTGTGCCTGAAGCATTACGACGAGGCGCGCGCGGCGCTGAAGACCCTCCCGGCGGACGCACCGCTCGCCGGCGTGCCGTTCCTGCTGAAGGACCTCGGGGTCTACATCGAAGGCACCGTGACCACCAACGGCTCGCGCTTCTTCCGTGACCGCGTGGCGCCCCACACCAGCACCGTGGTGCGCCGTTACCAGGCGGCGGGGCTCAGCATCTTCGGCAAGGCCACCTCGCCGGAGTTCGGCCAGATCCCGAACACGGTGTCCTCGCTGTGGGGCAAGACGCGCAACCCGTGGAACCTCGAGTACTCGGCCGGCGGCAGCTCGGGCGGCTCGGCGGCGGCGGTGGCGGCCGGCATCGCGCCGGTGGCACACGCCACCGACGGCGGCGGTTCGATCCGTTTCCCGGCCGCGATGTGCGGCCTGGTCGGCCTGAAACCCACACGCGCGCGCACCCCGCTGGGGCCGGACAAGAGCGAGGGCTGGTCGGGGCTGTCGTGCGGGCACGTGGTCTCGCGCACGGTACGTGATACCGCGCTGCTGCTGGACCTGAGCCAGGGCGCGGAGCCGGGTGCGGCGTACTGGCCGCCGGCGCCCGAAGACAGCTACCTGAGCGAGCTGCAGCGCGAGCCCGGACGGCTGCGCGTGGCCGTGATCACCGCCTCGCCGCTAGGCAATGCGGTGCACCAGGACAACCTCGACGCGATCGCGAACGCGCGCACGCTGCTCGGCTCGCTGGGCCACGAGGTGTTCGATGCCGAACTCCCGCCCGACTTCCAGCGCTACATGGATGCCTTCGGGGTGCTGTCCTTCGTGGGCGTGTGTTCGGCGATCCGCGAACGCGCGCGCGAACTCGGCCGCGAGCCGGGGCCCGATGATCTGGAGCCCATCGTCTACGGCTTCTACCAGCAGGGCGGCTCGATCAGCGCGCTCGACTACGAGGCCGCGCGCCAGGCGGTGCAGCGGCTCGGCTTCGCGATGAGCCGCTTCATGCAGGACATCGACGTGCTGCTGATGCCGATGGCGGCGCGCGCGCCGTGGAAGGTCGACGACGTGGTGCTGACGATGGAGCGCGACGTCTTCTACCGCGACGCGCTCGGCTACAGCGATTTCAGCGCGATCTGCAACTGCACCGGGCAGCCGGCGATCACGCTGCCGCTCACGCTGAACGCGGCCGGTATTCCGGTGGGCACGCACTTCGCGGCGCGCTACGGTGACGAGAAGACGCTGATCCGGCTGGCGGCGCAGATCGAACGCGCCGCGCCGTGGACGAAGCGCGTCAGCCCGCTGTTCGCCGAAGCACTGCGCGGGTGATCGCGCGCACCGGCGGCGTCTACGCGCTGCTCTGCGGCGCGTATCTGCTGTTCTTCGGCTACAACGACAGCATTACCGGCGCCTGCGTGAAAACGCTGCCGGCGCTGCTGCTCGCGCTCGCCAGCGCCCGGCTGCTGCGCGGTGCGTGGCGGGTGCACTACGTGGTGGCGTTGCTGTGCTCGGCGCTCGGTGATCTGCTGCTCGGACTGAACGGCGTCTACGGCGGGCTGTTCACCGCCGGGCTCGCGAGTTTCCTGCTCGCGCAGCTCGCCTACGCCGGTGTGTTCTGGCGCCACCGCGGCGCAGCGCGCTGGCGACGCGCCCTGGCTGCCGCGGCGCTGGTACCGCTTGCACTGTTCGCGTGGCGGGTGCTTCCCGCCACCGGCGAGCTGGCGCCGCCGGTGGCGGCCTACATGCTCGCGATCGGCGCCATGCTGGGCGGCGCGGCACTCGCGGACCGCCCGCTGCTGCTGTTCGCCGGTGCGGCGCTGTTCGTGTTCTCCGACGCGACCATCGCCTGGAACCGCTTCCTCGCGCCGCTGCCGCACGCCGGCCTGCTGATCATGACGACGTACTACGCCGCGCAGTGGCTGCTATGGCACGGCGCGCCGGGAACACCACGGAGCGATCGACGATGACTACCGACACGCGCGCCGCGCTCGCCTTCGCCGGGGAACTGCTGGCGCAGGCGGGTGAGATCGCGCTGCAGCATTTCCGCCAGCCGCTAGAGGTCACCGACAAGGGCGCGGCCGGGCGTTTCGATCCGGTCACGATCGCCGATCGCGCGGTCGAGGAGTTTCTGCGCGAGGCGATCCGCGCGCGTTTCCCGGACCACGGCATCGTGGGCGAGGAGCACGGCACGATCGCCGGTGACTCGCGCTTCAGCTGGATCATCGATCCGATCGACGGCACGCGCGCGTTCATCAGCGGCGTGCCCGCGTGGGGCATCCTGCTGGGGTTGCGCGAGGATCAGCGCTGCATCGCCGGGCTGATGCACCAGCCGTACCTCGGCGAAACGTTCTGCGGCTCGGGCGAGGGCGCGTGGTTGCAGTTGCGCCACGGCGAGCGCCGCGCGCTGCGCACCCGCCAGGACACGCGGCTCGCCGATGCGATCCTCTACTGCACGCACCCGAGCATCTTCCCGCTGCCGGCCGAACTCGCGGACTTCGAGCACGTGGCGGCGCGCTGCCGGCTGATGCGCTACGGCGGCGACTGCTACTCGTACTGCCTGCTCGCGCTGGGGCAGATCGATCTGGTGATCGAAGGCGGGCTGCAGGCCTACGACATCCAGCCGCTGATCCCGATCATCGAGGCCGCGGGCGGCGTGGTCAGCGCGCGCGACGGCGGCAGTGCGGCCGCGGGCGGTTTCGTGGTCGCGGCGGCGAACCCGGCGTTGCACGCCGAAGCGCTCGCGGCGCTGCGCGAGGCGGCCGCGGCGCGCGGGGATTGCTGAGCCCGGCGACGCCTTAACGCGGCGACTGCTTAGCGCTGGCGACGCCGCGCGCTCAGGGACGAAAGCGCGCGTCGAAAGCGCGTTGCAGCAACTCGCGCTGGCGGCGGCGCTGCGCGGGCGTCACGGCGGGCAGCCCCGTCAGTTCGCGCACCGCCGCCACATCGACCACGCGGCAGCGCGGGATCGGCAGCTTGCCGTCGCTGAGCTGCCAGCGGATCGCGATGTGGCCCTCGCGGTGATGCGCCGTCTCCAGCCAGTTCACCGTGCCGGGATCCTGTTCGGCCACCACCAGCACCAGCGCGCCGTCGGGAGCCAGATACGCCTGCTCGCAGGTCAGCCCGCTGAAGTGGTTGCGGTAGTCGAAGGACTCGTACCATCCGTTGCCCACCTGCACGTCCCAGTACGTGCACGGCGTGGGCGGCGTGACTTCGACCAGCAGCGCCTGCGAGGACTCGAGCGCCCAGCGCGCCGTGACCGCGTTGCCGCCCGGCACGCCGCCGGAGCGTGAGGTCGGGTCGCCGATGTCGGTCTTGAACCGGTTCTTCGAGCCGGCCTTGCCGATCAGCTCGGACTGCATCATCGGCACCATGCCGCCGAACATGGCGGCGGCGGCGTCGATGCCGGCGATCGCCGCATCGAGTGTCAACGGGGCGAGCGGCGCGTTTGCGCGCGTGAGGTTGCGGATCGTGATGTCCATCGGGCGCACGTCCTCGGGCGTGCCGAAGAACTGGCGGATCATCAGCGTGGCGCTGTGGGGATCGCTGCGCAGCCAGTTGCCGGGCTGCGGGGTCGGGGCGATGGTGATCTCGAAGCGTCCGTCGTCATCGACCGCCAGGTCCGGCGCGAACAGCGCGGCGCCCCACGCCGACTGGCCGGCGGCGACCGCGGCCGGCGTGCGTCCGGTCAGGAACGACAGCCAGCGCGCCGAGCCGCGCGTGCCGCTCACACGGAAGGTGTCCTCACCGTTGATCGGCGCCGCGAGGTAGAGGCCCTGCGGGTTGTCGCCGCCCATCTTCAGGTCCGGCCCCAGCGAGCGCCACAGGTAGGGGTGCAGCGCATCGCGGTTCTCGGTGCTCACCTGCAGCACCAGCCGCGCCATGCGCCCCATGTGACGCAGGCCTTCCGCGAGGTCGATCTCGTCGTGCGTGATCGTGTCCTGCAACGCCTGCAGGCCCACGCTCTCCACCGCGCGGCACCAGCGTCGCCACGCCTCGGAGGCGTCCTCGAGTTGCTCCTTCCATGCCGTCGTCATCGCCACCTCATGCATTCCTGTCGTCGCATCGGGCTTACGGAACCGTCATTTCGCGGCCGGGTCATCGCGTCGACAGCCCGTCGGGGCTTCGCTATGATCCCGCCGCCCGCGCGGATCGGCGGCCCGGCAGAGGACGCGTGACTTGAAGATCGACGATACCGAATTCTCCGAACATTACTATCAACTTTCGTACATGTTGTCGCGCTTCATCGTACCCACGATGCGCGAGACCTACCGCGAGTTCGGCGGCGACATGCTGCTGACGCTGGTGCTCGGCGAGATCGCGACGCGCAACCTCGGGCAGTTCTTCAGGAGCGGCGAGCCCGAGTTGCCGGAGTCGATGCTGAACGACCCGGACCTGCAGCGGCGGCTGCTGCGCCCGTGCAACGCACTGTCGATCGCCAACGCGACCGGCATCCCGCGCGAGACCGTGCGCCGGCGCGTGAAGACGCTGTGCGAACTCGGGTTCATCGAGCAGGACGAGCGCGGGCACCTCTACGTCACCCAGAAGGCCGCCGACCACTTCCAGCGCCTGACCCGCTCGACGCTGGAGAACCTGCTGCCGATCGCCGAATCCCTCAGCGCCCTCCTGAAACGGTAGGTCCGGGCTGCGCGGATTCGTCCCCTCACTGATCACAATCGCCCTTGGCAGCCTGCGGAACCTTACCTAAGGTCCGGCAGGCTACAAGGTGCGCGACGTGCCTCGATCTGCAGGGCATCCCGCCCCGCTGCTTCCCACCCGCCAGACGGAGGACGTATGAAAGTCGATGTCGTGATCGACCTCTGCCAGGGGCACGCGCGCTGCCAGGATCGCTGCCCCGAGGTGTTCGGCACGGACGAGATCGAAGGCAAGTGCGTGATCCTGCAGCCCGACGTTCCCGCAGGACTCGAGCAGAAGGCGCGGCTCGCGGTGCGCAACTGCCCGGAAGGCGCATTGATCATCCTCGACTGAACGCACGCGAGGCGTACCGATGAGTTCCGCGCACTACGCACCCGGACCTGCCGATCACGTACCGCCGGAACTGGTGCGTGACTTCGATATATTCTCACTGCCTGCGGGTGTGGAAGATCCGATCGCGCATTGGGCTGCGCTGGTCGACGGCGACACCCCGCCGATCTTCTACACGCCACGCAACGGCGGACACTGGGTGCTGCTGGACTACGAGCACATCCGCGAGGCGTACCGCGACCACGCGCGCTTCTCCACCTACCAGACGCCGGTCCCGCCGATCGAGCCGTACCCCGTCATGCAACCCCAGGGCGTGGATCCGCCCGAGCACAAGCGCTTCCGCTCGCTGCTCGCCCCGCTGTTCACGCCGGCGGCGATCGCACGCATGGAGAACGGGATCCGCCGGCGCGCGCGCGAACTGATCGCGCCATTCGCCGGACGTGGTCGCTGCGATTTCGTGCGCGAATTCTCGGCCGTGCTCCCGACCGGGATGTTCCTGCACCTGATGGGCATGCCCGAGGAGCGGTTGGCGGAGTTCCACGCCCTCTCCGACGTGTTCATGCGCAGCAACGACGAGGCCGTGCGCGCGGCGAACATCGCCGATATCTACGCGGTGATCGATGACCACCTCGCGTGGCGGGCAACCCACCCGGGCGACACCGATCTGGCCAGCGTGCTGCTCGGCGCGCGCGACGAGCACGGTCAACCGTTCCCGCACCAGGACCTGCTGAATTGCGGCTTCCTGCTGTTCGTGGCCGGGCTGGACACGGTCACCAGCACGATGACCTGCATCTGGCGCTTCCTGGCCACCGACGAGACGGCGCGACACCACCTGCGCGCGAGCCTCGCGAACCGCGAACGTCTGTCGGCGGCGACCGAGGAACTGCTGCGCATCAATGCCGTGGCGAACCTCTACCGTCGCGTGCAGCAGGACCTGGCGTTCCACGGCGTTCGCATGCGGCGCAACGACCGCGTGGTGCTGCCGAACAGCATCGCGAACCGCAATGCGCGCGTGTTCGCCAACCCGACCACGATCGACCTCGAGCGGGAGGTGAACACCCACATGACCTTCGGTGTGGGACCGCACCGCTGCATCGGTGCCCACCTCGCCAAGGCCGAGATCATGGTCTCGTTGCAGGAGTGGCTGGCGCGCATCCCGGACTTCCGGCTCGAACCGGGTGTGCGCATCGAAGCCTACACCGGCCCGGTGATGGGAATGCGCAACCTGCCGCTACGATGGTCGAACTCGTGAGCAGCGCCGACTCGCACCCCCCGCCTGCCGCGGCCCTCGGGTTGCCGCCGTTCGACCAGATCTGCCTGGTCGTGCGCGACCTGCGTGCCGCGCTCGCGCTGTACGAGCCCCTGTTCGGCCCGTTCACGGTACTCGCCAACGGAGCGTTTCCTTCGGTCTACCGGGGCGAGCCGGTGACGACCGAGCTGAAGGTGGCCTTCGGCCGCTCGGGATCGATCGAGATCGAGCTGGTCGAATGGATCTCGGGACCCACGCCGCACCGCGATTTCGTGGCCTCCGGCCGCGAGGGCGTCCAGCACCTGCGTTACGTGGTCGACCGCATCGACGCGTGGAACGAGCGTCTCGCGACGCACGGCTATGCACCGGTGTGGTCCGGCGCGTACCCGGCATCTGAGGCCGCACCGCCGATCGCGTGGTGCTACTTCGAGCGTGCGACCGACCCGCTGATGATCGAGCTCGTCGAGTTCGGGTGATACCGCCGCATGGCAGTTCGTTCGTGTCGCGCCGCAATCACCATCGACGAGAGAATCCTTGCAGGCGTCGATGCACGTGTGCAGCAAAAGGTGTTCGGCAGCCGAGACCCTGCGCTCGCAGGTCGGCATTCATGCCGACGGGGCTGTGCCAACGTCCGTCGGGTTGAAGAGGGTGTCGCAAAAGGGGCAAGCGGCCGTCGAAAAGCAGGGTCAGAGTCAACTTTTGCTCCGCAAAATTGACTCTGACCCTGGTTTTCCTCCGCAAAATTGACTCTGACCCTAGTTTTCGACTCCACCCACAGTGCTTTTGCGACACCCTCTGAACCCCGACCTACGTGGCGAGGTGGCGGATCAGGCGCGCGATGGTGAGGTAGTACGAGTGCGCGTGGTGGCGCTCGAGGCGCTCGATCAGGTCGGCCGACCAGCGCGCGGGGTGGCGGCGCCGGAAATCGGCGCAGGCGCGGCGGTAGTCGTCGGCGCCCTCGCCGCCCTCGCTCAGGCACTCGGCCTCGCAGCGGTTCAGGAACTGCAGGAAATCGAGCTGCGCCAGCACGTGGTCCGGAAACTCGTTGCCGGGCGCGCCGGCCGCAGTGAGCCCGAAGTGGTTGTAGAAGCGCACCAGTTCCTCGAGCAGCTTCATGCGCCCGTCCTCGCCGAGCAGCACGCCGCTGTGCAGCGGGCAGGCGGGACCGCCGGGGCCGATCGCGTCGAACAGGCGCGAGTATTCGATCGCCAGCCCGTCGGCGGGCGGCACCTCGGCCAGCGCGGACCACGCGAGCGTCGCGTCCAGGCTTGGATCCAGGGTGCCGATCAGCTCGCGCGCGCGGCGCATCAGCGCGCCTTCGCGCACCAGCGCGATCAGCTCGTCGTCCGGGTACTCGAGCGCGGCGGCCAGCAGCCCCCACGCTTCCGCCCGCAGCCGCGCACCCTCCGCGAGGCGCTGGCCGTCGATCGCCGCGTTCATGCCTTGCTGACCTCCACCGCGGCGCCGCGCGGCACGTGGCTGGGGGCGCCGTAGAACATGCGGTAGTGCAGCTGGCTGTAGCCGCCGGCCAGATGCAGCGCCTTCCACGGCGCCTCGATCGGCTCGGTGGGCCCCTTCCACTGCTTGAACTGGTACGGCTCCCACGCGTGGTAGACGATCACCTCGCCGGGCGCGGTCGCCGCGGCCACCTTGACCATGCACTCGAACTCGCCGCGGTTGTTGTGCACGCGCACCATGTCGCCGTCGGCGATGCCGCGCGGCGCGCAGTCGCGCGGGTTCATGAAGCACACGGGCTGCCCGCGCTCGAGTTGCAGCATCAGCTTCAGGTCGCGCCAGATCGCGTGGATGCTCCAGCGGTTGTGGCCGCCGTAGACGCGCAGCGGGAACTCGCTGCTAGCCAGCGGCGGATCCTTGTGCACCGGCAGCGATTCGCCGCCCTCCAGATACCACGGATGATCGAGGTAGAACTGCTGGCGGCCGGTCAGCGTGGGCCACGCGACCTTCTTCTCGACGAAGTCACGGTGCGGCCAGTGCGTGTCGTCGTTGTCGTACTCGCTGTAGTTCTGGTAGATCAGCGACGGCCGGCCGGTGCCGATCACCGGCACCGCGCCCATGTCGAGTGCCTCGCGGCCGCTGTTCGCTCCCACGCTGGGGCTGTTGGCGAAGATCGCGTCCATCAGCTTGACGGGATCCTCGGGATCGGTGGGATCGGACTTGCCGTTCTGCGTGTGGCGGTCGTAGACGGTGCGCAGGTCGAGCGGCTCGTCGTGGAAGCCGCGCACCTCGGAGACACCACGCGCCTTCGCGCGCTCGGCGACGTACTTGCTGAGCAGGCCGAAGGTCTCCCAGTCGGACTTCGCCTCGCCCGGCGGCTCGGTCGCCTTGTCGGAGCAGATGATGTACGGCACGTAGGTCTGGCCGTACTTGATGCCGTACTTCTCGTAGTAGCCCGCCACCGGCAGCACATAGTCCGCGTACATCGTCGAGGTCGACATGCGGAAGTTCACCGACACCACGAGGTCGAGCTTCGGCCACAGCTTCTCGCGCGCGATCTGCGCGGCCGGCCAGCGGCGCAACGGGTTGCAGCCGGTGAAGATGTAGACCTTCGGCGAGCGGTCCTCGGGCGGATAGACCTTCATCCAGCCGCGGTCCAGCGACTCGCGCACGTACTCGCGCAGGTGCCGCGGCAGCGCCGGGTCCTGCAGGTGCTGCTCGTCCCACATCTCGCGGTAGCCGGCGTGCACGTACAGGAACACCATCAGCGGCACGATCGACTCGCGCTCGCTCATGCCCATGAACACCTTCTCGTAGTCGCGCGGCGTCAGCCCGCGGATCGCCTTCGGGATGATCTGCAGCTTTTCCATCATCGTCAGCGCGGACTGCGAGGCGATGGCGTCCAGTCCGTCCATGCCCCACCAGGCCGCGATGCGCACGCCGCCGCCCTGGTAGCCCTGGTTGCCGGTCAGCGCCATCAGCAGCATCATCGCGCGCTGGAAGAGATCGCTGTGGTAGTGCTTGCAGGCACCCCACGAGGCAAAGATCATCGAGCGCCGCGCCGCCGCCATCTGGCGCGCGAAGGTGCGGATGGTGTCGGGGTGCAGACCGGTGATCGCGGCGGCCTGCTCGGGGCGATACGCGGCGTCGAGCTGCGCGCGCAGCCTGTCGAACACCGTCTCGACCTCGACGCTCGAGCCATCGGCGAGCTTCACCTCGAATCGACCCGACAACGCGGGGCGGATGTCGCCGAGCGCAAGGCTGCGGCCCTCGTCGCCGTCGCCCTCGCAACCGGGCGCCACGACGATCGCGTTGCGCGCCTCGTCCCACAGGTACAGTGCATTGTCCGCGCCGCCGCGCTCGACGTCGGACTGGCGCAGGAAGTGCTGGTTGTCGGTGCGCACGAGGAACGGCAGGTCGGTCTGCTCGAGCACGTACCCGGGCTTGAACAGCTTCTCCTCGATCATGACCTGCGCGCACGCGAGCCCGAGCGCGGCGTCGGTCTCGGGCTTCACGTTCAGCCACAGGTCGGAGTGGATCGCGCTCGGGCTGTAGTCGGGCGCGATCACCACCAGCTTCGCGCCGCGGTAGCGCGCCTCATGCATGAAATGCATGTCGGGGATGCGCGTGTACGAAGGGTTGCCGACCCACACCACGATGTAGTCCGAGAGGAACCAGTCGTCGGCGGTGCCCTCGCTGTTGTACAGCCCCCAGGTCTGCACCGCGCCCATCGGCATGTCGCTGACGCCGGCCCAGGAGTCGATGCGCGTGGTCTGCAGCGCCTGCGCGAAGCGCATGTCACCGGCCGATTCGGGACCGTAGCCGGCGTTGGTCGTGCCGTCGTCGAAGACCACCGACTCGGTGCCCTGCTCGATCGCCGCGTCGATGATGCGGTCGGCGATGTCGGTCAGCGCCTCGTCCCACGACACGCGCTTCCATTTGCCCTCGCCGCGCTCGCCCACGCGTTTGAGCGGATGCGTGACGCGCGACTCGGCCAGCTGCAGCTGCGTGTAGCAGGCGCCCTTCTGGCAGCCGCGCGGGTTGAAGTCCGGCACGTCGGGCCGGTGCGGCGCGTAGATCGCGGCCTGCTCCTCGCGCCACGCGATGCCGTCCTTCACGTACACGTCCCACGAGCACGCCGAGATGCAGTTGGCGCGCGTGTGGGTTCCCTTGACGACCTTGTCCCAGGTCCATTTCTCGCGCCAGATATCGGAGAAATCGTTGTAGCGCACGCGCTGCGCCACCACCGACGGCGCCGGCTGGAACACCGGCTTCACCGGCGTGCGCGGGCGCAGGTTGTACAGGACCAGACCACCGGCCGCGGCAACCGCGGCGGAACCGATGATGAAACTCCGACGTGAGATGGGCATGGTGCGACTCTCCTCCCGACCGACCGTTGCGGACCCCGTGCAGAACCCTCAGGCCTCGACCCACTTGATGGTCTGCGGATCGCGATCGAAACCACCGAACATGTCCTGCCAGCGGTAGGCGATCAGCAGGTCCATCAGCTCCGAGCGCTCGCCGCGGGCTGCCTTCGCGCGCTCCCCGGCGAGCGTCTGCAGCGCCTCGAGCACGCGCTCGCCGAACAGCGATACCAGGTACTCGTCGGGGATGCGCGGCTTCGACTCGTCCATGCGTCCGTCGGCGTCGAAGCGCGCCGGCGCGCTGGGCGGCACGTAGAACACGTTCGGCTCGGTACCGAACTCCGGATGCAGCGGCAGCGCGACCTTCCACTTGTCGACCAGCTTCCAGATCGGCGCGTCCTGGTCGTCGCGGTAGCCGACGAAGCGCACCCGCCCCGGGCACTGGCGCGCGCAGGCCGGCGCCACGCCCTGCTCGAGCCGCGGGAAGCAGAAGATGCACTTCTGCGACACCTGGCTCACGTGGTTGAAGTAGATCTTCTTGTACGGGCAGGCTTCCATGCAGTGGCGGTAGCCGCGGCAGCGGTCCTCGTTCACCACCACCACGCCGTCGGCCTCGCGCTTCTCGATCGCGCCGCGCGGACACGCTTCCTTGCACGCCGGGTGCGTGCAGTGGTTGCACAGCCGCGGCAGGTAGAAGAAGAAACTGTTGGGAAACTCGCCGCCGCCCTGGTCCTCGTCCCAGTTCGGCCCCCATGTCGGCGCCTCGCCCTGCACGCCGAGGTGCACGTCCTGGCCCTTGCCGCCGTAGAACACTTCCTCGTGGTTGTACTTCCACGCGTCGCCGAACTCACCGATCGCCGGCAGCTTGCCGAGCTGCGCCTCGCCGCCGGGAAACCCCCCGCCCATCGCCTCCCAGCCACGCGGCGTTCCTTCGCCGGGCATCGTGTTCACGGTGTTGAAGAACATGTGCTCCATGCCTTCGCTCGCGGTCCACAAGGTCTTGCACGCCACGGTGCAGGTCTGGCATCCGATGCACTTGTTGAGGTCCATGACCATGGCCATCTGGCGCTTGATCCCGGGCATTGCGTCTCTCCCCTCTCCTGTCCTGAACGTACCGCTGTCGCGACCGGCCCACCCGCTACGCGAGCAGCAGTTCGCGCCAGTCGCCCGAGAAGGCCTTCAGCCCGCCGCGTTCGCCGTGCGCGCCTTCCCAGACCGCGACGCCGAAGCGGCTCGCCTGCCCGCTCGCCAGCGCGATGCTGTCGGCGGTGCCTTCCCCGGCGAGCGAGCGTGCGAGCACGAGCTGCCACACGCCGTCGCTCCAGAGTGCGTTGGCCTGCACGGTGCGACCGGTGATGCGCGTGCTGCCCGGTCCCTCGGCGCGCACCTCGAAGCCCTGGTTGCCGCTGTCGGCGCGCCAGAACCACGCGGTCAGCGGCGCTCCTGGCGCACCCATCGTGATCAGCGGCGCATCGGCGTGCAGCGGCAGTGCGATCGCGGCGGCATCGGGAAACACGGTGTTGTCGCCGTGGTCGCGGTTGGCCGCGTCGTCGGCCCAGCGCAGGTGGAAGGCCAGCGCGTCGGCGCTCTGCAGCGCGCGCACCTCGACCGAACGCACCGCGCCGATCGGGCGGTCGCGCCAGCTGTTGCGCACCGCGGCGGTGGGTTGCATCGCGAGCGGGGTGCCGTCGAGCGCGACGACCGTGGCCGCGACCGCGCTCCACGGCGAGCCCGCGGGATCGAGCAGGCTGGCGAGCGGGTGATCGGTGGAAAATGTTTTCATTGTCTGCCTCCGTGAACCGGACGATGACGGCACGCAGCCGCTGACCTGCATCCGATTCTAGGGAGCGCAATCCGACGCGGATGGCCGGAATGCCCAGTTTGGGCTATCCGGTATTAGCGGGGTGACAGCGGGCGTCGCGGATCCCTATCATCGCCCCGGGAGTCACGCGCCGCGTCCGCGAACGCCACACCCGACAATTCATCATCAGCAGGGGTAGAGCCATGGGCTTGCGCATCGTGCAGTGGACCACCGGCGTGGTGGGCAGGCCGGCCGTACGCGCGATCGTCGATCACCCGCAGCTGGAACTGGTCGGTTGCTACTGCCACTCGCCGGACAAGGCCGGCCGCGACGTGGGCGAGCTGTGCGGGTTGCCGCCGCTGGGAATCGCGGCGACGCGCGACGTCGACGCGCTGCTCGCGCTGCGGCCCGACTGCGTGTGCTACATGCCGCAGTTTCCCGATGTCGATCACATGGTCCGCATCCTCGAGGCCGGCTGCAACATCGTGACCACCGCGTACTTCATCACCGGCGCCATGTTCGGCGCGCACGAACTGGCGCGCATCGAGGCCGCCGCCGCGCGCGGCGGCGCGTCCATCTACGGCAGCGGCGTGAACCCGGGGATCATCAACATCATCGCGCTGGTCGCCAGCTCAGGCTGCGCGCGCATCGACCGCATTTCGGTGCTGGAATCGGTGGACGCCACCGCGTATGCCTCGGCCGGCACGTGGGAGGCGATCGGTTTCGGTCGGCCGGTCGACGATCCCGAGGCGCCGGCGCTCGCGGAGCGGGCGATGCCCTCGTTCAAGGAAGCGGTGGCGATGATGGCCGCGGCGCTGAAGGTCGAGGTCGAGGAGATCCGCTACGACGTGGAGTACGCCGCCGCGACCGGGGACGTCGACCTCGGCTACATGCGCATCGGCAAGGGCTGCATCAGCGGGCTGCGCTGCCGCTGGTCGGGCCGCGTGCACGGGCGCGCGGTGATCGAACTGTCGGTGGCGTGGAAACTGGGCAACAAGCTCGAGCCCGACTGGCCGGTGGAGGAAGGCTGGGTGGTGCAGATCGACGGTGCGCCGTCGCTGCGCTGCGTGTACCAGCCGCTGCGCTTCGGCGAGTTCGACCCCGGCCTGATGACCGCGATGCCCGCGGTGCACGCGATTGCGGCGGTGTGTGCCGCGCCCCCGGGCGTGGTGACCGCGGACCGGCTGCCGTTGATCACCGGCGCGCACGCGGTGAACGTCGCCTGAAACGCAGGTTCGGCCTCTGGCCGAACAATCCCTGTCCGGGCACAGCCCGGACCTACACGAACATGTCCGGGCACAGCCCGGACCAACAAAAAAAGGCCCGGCGCAGGGCCGGGCCACAGGAGCAAGTCTCGGGTCGGAGACCGTGCGTTCAATGCGCCATCGCGGGGCTCGCGTCGCCCGCACCCGCGGCGTGCGCCGTCCGGCGCCCGCCCAGCAGCCGCAGTGCGAACCACGCCAGGAACAACGTGCCGAACGCGAACACGATGTCGCCGGGCACGCGCAGCCAGACGAAGGTTTCCATCATCGTGCCGTGCACGAACTCCGGCGAGCGCGCGAACCACACGCCGTGCGTGATGCTCGCCCACGCCTGCGCGATGCCGGCGGGCACCAGCGACATGAACACCATCATCGCCAGCCCGATGTTGAGCGACCAGAAGGTCCAGCCGAGCAGACGGTCAGACCACGCGGCGTTGCCCATCAGACCGCGCAGGCAGAACAGCATCAACCCGATGCCGAGCATGCCGTAGACACCGAACAGCGCGGCGTGGCCGTGCGCGGCCGTCATGTTCATGCCCTGCATGTAGTAGAGCGCGATCGGGGTGTTGATCGAGAAGCCGAGCAGGCCGGCACCGACCACGTTCCAGAAGCCGACCGCGATGAACGACAGGATCGCCCAGCGGTAGCGTTGCACCCACGGCGCGGCACGCGAGAGGCGGTAGTTGCGCCACGCCTCGACGCCGATCATCGCCAGCGGCACCACTTCCAGCGCCGAGAACATCGCGCCGATGGCGATCACCGACACCGGGGTGCCGGTGAAGTACAGGTGGTGCAGCGTGCCGAGGATGCCGCCGAACAGGAACACGATGGTCTCGAGGATGATCGCGCTGTTGGCGGTGGTGGCCCGGATCAGGCCGAGGCGCGCGAACAGCAGCGCGATCACCGCGGTCGCGAAGACCTCGAAGAAGCCTTCCACCCACAGGTGCACCAGCCACCAGCGCCAGTACTCGATCATCGCGTAGTGCGTCTTCTGCCCCCAGGCGAGCGAGGTCGCGTAGAAGCCGCCGATGCACAGCGCCGACAGGAACACCATCGCGATCAGCCCGCGGCTTTCCGATGGCGTGCGCAGCGCCGGCCACAGCCCGCGCCCGAGCAGCGTCACCCACAGCAGCAGCCCGATGAAAAGCAGCACCTGCCAGACACGGCCCATGCTGGTGAACTCGAGGCCCTGGTTGCCGATCCAGAACGAAAAATCACTTCCCGGGTTCTGCAGGCTACCGATCCAGCCCGTGACGGTGGAGCCGACGACGATGAACAGCAGCGCGTAGAACAGTAGGTTCACGCCGGGTTTCTGGTACTTCGGCTCGTGGCCCGAGATCGCCGGTGCGATGTAGAGCCCTGTCGCCAGCCACGCGGTGGCGATCCACAGCACTGCGAACTGGGTGTGGATGGTGCGGCTCACGGTGAACGGCAGTACGTCCGCCAGCGGGATGCCGAAGAAGCTGTGCCCTTCGACCGCATAGTGCGCGGTGATCACTCCCATGCCGACCTGCGCGAGGATCAGGCCGATCACCACGAAGAAATACTTGCGCGTGGCGAGCATCGACGGCGTCGGTTTCAGATCGATCAGCGGATCGGCCTTCGGCGGTGTCGGGTCGGTATCGGCGTGACGCGCGTGGAACAGGATCATGCCGGCGATCGCACCGAGCATCAGGATCACGCTGGCGATCGACCAGATGCCCAGCGATGCGGTCGGGGTGTTGCCGACCAGCGGTTCGTGCGGCCAGTTGCTGGTGTACGACAACCCGCTCTCGCCGGGACGATCGGCGGCCGCCGACCACGCGCTCCAGAAGAAGAACGCGGTCAGCGCACGGCGATCGAGCGGATCGCGCAGGCTGTCGGGCATCAGCGCGTACTGCTCGCGCAGCGTGTCGAGCGCCGGGTCGGAACCGAACAGGCCGGCATAGTGCGCGGCGACCTCGCGCACGGCCGCGGCGCGGTCGTCATCGAGCACCAGCGTGTTGCGCTCGGGGTCGTGGCCGTTGGCGCGCATCGTGCGTTCGAGCCGCGCATCGAGCGCGGCCCGGGTGTCGGGGTCGAGTTCCGCGTAGGAGGCCCCTTGCTCGCGCGCGGCCCAGATCTCGCGCAACGCGAGCGCCTCCCGATGCAGCCAGTCCGCCGACCAGTCCGGCGCGAGGTACGAACCGTGCCCCCACACCGAACCCATCTGCTGGCCACCGGCGGCGAGCCAGGCTTCCTGCCCGCGCTGGATCTCGCCGGCGTCGAACAGCACGTCCCCGCGGTCGCTCTGCACCCGCTCGGGGATCGGCGGCGCATGCAGGTAGATCTCGGTGCCCACCCATCCGAGTGCCGCGAACGACAGCACGCAGACGAGCGCCAACCAGTTCCATAACTTCCGGGAGGCAATCATCACGGTTTCCTCGAGAGATTCACTGGGAGCTCACGGCCACCAATGGACCGCTTGAAGATGCATTCTACGTGCACCTTCTGAAAGCTGCAATACAAATGCATCTTTATGGGCGGATTTGCCATTGCCGTTCCGCGCGCCCGCGAGCAGTGCGCACGACCGGACGTTCGTTCGGCCGCAGGCCGAACCTACGGCACCGTTCGTGCAGGTCCGGGCTGTGCCTGGACATGTTCGGCCACAGGCCGAACCTGCGCGGACATGCGCGCGAACCCCGTTCGGGCAGCCACAGAACCGATCCGCACGCGGGGGCGGTTTCGCGCCGGGGGGCGTACGCCGCAGGGATGCGGCATTCGAGCCTGCATGGACGTATTCACGGCGTCCCCCCGGGGTGAAGCCGCCGTCGCGGGGCGGCACGGCCGCGATGTCCAGGATCAGGTCGGGCGCGGACCGGACGGGAATGCGGGCGACTGGGACGAGAAGGATCAGCCGCCGGCGGCGGCGAGGCGTTTGGTCTTGCGGCGCACCGGCACGGGAGCCAGCCGCAGCACGGCCTCCTCCTGTTCGCCGAGCATATCGGCCAGGGTGAGCTCGTCGAGCACTGCCAGAAAGGCGCTGAGCGCGCGCGAGAGCGCGAACTTCAGCTGGCACTCGGGATCGAGGATGCACTTGCAGCCGGAGCCGAAACACTCCACCAGTTCCATTCCCGGCTCCATGCGCCGTACCACCTCGCCGACGACGATCTCGCCGGCCGGCCGCGCCAGCCGCAGCCCGCCGCCCTTGCCGCGCACGCCCTCGGCGTAGCCGTTGCGGATCAGCTCGTTGACCACCTTCATCAGGTGGTTGCGCGATACGTCGAAGCGCTCGGCGATCTCCTGGATCGTGACGCGGCGCTGGTCGTTGGTGCCCAGGTAGATCAGCGCGCGCAATGCGTAGTCGGTGAACTGGGTGATGTGCATGGCGGGTCCGTCGATGCATCCTCCGGCGCCGGCGGAGCACCGGCGGCGGTGGCAACTGTACCGCAGTGAGCGCCGGTGCGTAAGGCTGGCGCGGACCCTGTAAGCGCTTTGTAAGCGCCCGGCGCTATTCACCGTGTGCAATGACCTGCCGCGGGAGAACGTCCATGCGCAATGCTGCAGCCCGGATCGCCCTGCTGCTCGCCGCCGTCACGCACGGTGCGGCGACCGCCGACACAGCATCCGGGCAGGTGCTGTTCCAGCAGAAATGCGCCGCATGCCACACCATCGGCGAAGGCGACCGGATCGGTCCCGACCTGCACGACGTCGGCGCGCGCCGCGAGCGCGCCTGGCTGATGCGCTTCGTGACGGATCCGCAGGCGATGATCGCGGCCGGCGATCCGGTGGCCGTCCGGCTGTACGAAAGATACAACCGCATCGTGATGCCGAACCTCGCGCTGGACGACACGCAGGCCTCGGCGCTGCTCGCGCACATCGATGAGGTCAGCAGGCAGCATCCCGCGAGCGTTGCGGTCGGCGTGGCGACGGCGCCGATGCCGGCACCCGCCCTGCGCAGTCCCCAGTCGGCGATCCTGTACGGATTCATCGCCGCGACGCTGCTGATCGTCACCGTGTTCGTCTGGGTCGCGCGCAGCACGCGCGATCCGGCCACGGTGGACACGCACCGGGCCTATGCGCTGCGCCGTGTGCTGTTCATGGCGGGGCTGGTGTGCGCGATCACCGTGCTCGCGCTCACCCTGCCGCGCACCCCGTACGTGCAGGCCGCCACGACCCCGGATCGCGTGATCCACGTGACGGCACGCCAGTTCGAGTTCCTGTTCTCGGACGTGGCGGTCGACAGCACCGGGGACCTGCTCAACGTGGCCACCAGTGACCGCATCACCGTCGCGGCCGACACGCTGGTCGAGTTCCGCGTCACGGCACTGGACGTCAACCACGGCTTCGGGGTCTACGGCGTCGACCGCCAATTGCTGGCCCAGACGCAGGCGATGCCCGGCTACGTGAACCGCGTGCGGGTGCACTTCCGGGAGCCCGGCCATTACCCGGTGCTGTGCCTCGAGTACTGCGCCGCCGGGCACCACCTGATGCGCGCCGGCATCACGGTCGAATGACTTTCACGAGGAGACGCCAATGCGCACGATCGACACCCAGACCGCACTGTGGATGGCAGTCACCTTCATCCTGTTCCCGGTGCTCGCCCTGCTCGGCATCACCATGCGGACGGTGCAGGCCGGTGGTCTCGAGGCGATGGCCGGCTGGTTCTATCCCTTGATGACGCTGCACGGCGTGGGCATGGTCGGCGTGTGGTACGTGGCGGCGATGGGCTGCGCGGCCAGCGTGCTCGCGCGCCACGTCGCACCGTCGCCGCTGATCGGACGCATCGCACTGGCGGGAACCGTGATCGGGGTGCTGATGCTGCTCGCCTGCGTGCTGCTCGGGCGCTTCGCGGCGGGCTGGTACTTCCTCTACCCGCTGCCGCTGCACGGTGAGTGGCCGTTGTGGTCCGCGGTGCTGTTCCTCGCCTCGCTGACCGTGCTGGGCGCGACCTGGCTGGTGTGGTCGCTCGACCTGCTGCGGGCGATCGCCGCCCGCTTCACGCTGGCGCAGGCGCTCGGGTGGCATTATCTGCGCGGACAGACCGAACCGGTGCTGCCGCCCTCGCTACTGATCGTCACGGTGAGCCTGATCGCCGGCATCGCCGCGCTGGTCTCGGCCGTGATCGTGATCGTGCTGTTCGCGCTGGAGTTGCTGACGGGCACCTCCAGCGACGCGCTGCTGATGAAGAACCTGACCTTCTTCTTCGGCCACACGCTGGTGAACCTGTCGATGTACCTGGGCGTCGCGCTGGCCTACGAGATCCTGCCGGACTACGCGGGACGCCCGTGGAAAACCAACCCGGTGGTCGTGGTCTCGTGGAACACGGTGCTCGCCATCGTGCTGCTCGCGTACCTGCACCACCTGTACATGGATTTCGCCCAGCCCGGCGGACTGCAGTACCTGGGGCAGGTCGCCTCCTACGCCAGCGCTCTCCCGGCGGCGATCGTGACCATTTTCGGCGCCCTGCTGCTGGTCTACCGCGCGACGATGCGCTGGAATCTCGCCTCGATACTGCTGTTCGCCGGGCTGGCGGGCTGGGCGATCGGCGGCATCGGCGCCGTGATCGACTCGACGATCAGCGCGAACACGCGCCTGCACAACACGCTGTGGGTGCCGGCGCACTTCCACACCTACATGCTGGCCGGGCTCGTGTTCCTGATCGCCGGCTACTTCGCGCACCTGGCGCGTCCTGCCGCCACCGCCGACGCCTCGCCGCGGCGCGACCGCACGATCGCCCTGCTGCTCGTCGGCGGCGCCTACGGCTTCTTCGCGATGTTCTACCTCGCGGGTGCATGGTCGATCCCGCGCCGCTTCGCCGCCTACCCGGCCGAACTGGCCCACGGTGCGACCACCGCGGGCATCGCGGCGGCGTTCGCGACGCTGTTCCTGGCCGGATTCCTCTACTACGCGCTGGATACCGTGCGGCAGTGGCGCACCGCCACGCGCACCGACTGAGCGCACGCCGATGCGCACCGCCTGGCCGGGCCTGCTGCTCACGCTGCTGCTGACACTCGCGCCGGACGCCCCGGGACACGCGGATACCGGCTTCGGCATCGGTGGCGGGCAGGCCCTGCCGGACATCCGCCTCGAGCTCGGGGACGGCAGCAATGCGTTGCTGAGCGAACTGGCCGGGCAGCAGCCGCTGTTGCTGACGTTCTTCTATCGCCGCTGCACCGGGGTCTGCACACCGTTTCTCTCGCTGCTGCACGATGCGACCGCCCGCGTCGGCGGCGCTGGCAGCGACTACCACATACTGGCGCTGAGCTTCGACGAGGCCGACACGCTCCAGGATCTGCGCTCGCAGGCCGCCGCTCTGGGCCTGGCAGACACCGCCGGCTGGTCGTTCGCGACCACCACGCCCGCGCAGCTTCGCCTCATCACCGGCGCGCTGGGATTCGAGGCGCGCCCAGCCGCGCAACCGGGTCAGTTCGATCACGCCGCACTGCTAGCCGCGGTGCGCCAGGGGCAATTGATCGACCGCATGACGATGGCCGCCGGGCGCAGCGACCTGCGCCGTCTGCACGCGCTGGTGCGCGAACTGCGCGGGGAGTTCATTCCGGTGCTGCCACGGCCCGGACGCATGGCGCTCGGCTGCTTCCGCTTCGATGCGCGCACCGGGCTGATCCTGCCGGACTGGGGACTGCTGCTGCTCGCGGCACCCGCGCTCGGCTCGCTCGGCGCGCTGGCATTGCTGTTCGTGCGCAGCGGACCACCACGCTGAGCCGCCACGCTCAGCGCAGCGGTCGCAGCACCCGCCCGATGCGCGAGGATTCCACTTCCGGTGCGTACCCCAGCAGCGCGCGGCAGGCCTTCGTCGCGCGCCGCGCCTCGGCCGTGCGACCACCGGCCTGCAGCAGCGAAATCAGCAGCTCGTGCAGATCCGGCGCCAGCGGCTCGATGTCGAGCGCGTGCCGGGCAGCACGCAACGCGCCGTCCAGTTGCCCCCAGCGCAGCCGGGTGCCGACGATTTCGTAGCTCAGTTCGATGAAGGACCGCGCGAGACGCGCGCGCTCGCCCTCGAGTTCGTCGCCCAGCACCTGGTCGGCGAACAGCGTACCGCCGTAACACTCCTGCGCCGACTCCTGCCACGCCAGCGCCTGCACCTCGTTGCCGGCGCGCAGCGCGCGCCGCGCCGCGGCGACCCGATCGAGGAACTCGTAAAGGTCCACGGCGTGCGCGCGCGCAAGGTCCAGCGCATAACCGTCACCACGCCACACTACGTAGCCCGCCGCCCCGGCCGGGCCGCCGGCGGCGAGCGCCGTGCGCAGCGCGTTGACCACCACGTGCAGCCGGCCGTTGCCGGCGTCGGGCCCGGCGTCCGGCCACAACAGATCCACCAGCCTTTCGCGCGCGAGCGGGCGTCCACGCGCCAGCACCAGGTGCTGCAGCAGTTCCACCGCCTTGCGCCGCCCGAACGCCGAGTACGGCACCGCCATACCGTCGATGCGCACCTGCCAGGCGCCGAGGCAGCGGACCGCGAGTCCCTGCTGCGGCGCGTCGAGCGCGGGCGAGCCTGCACTCGGCCGCGGAATCGCCAGCGGGATCAGCGCCTTCAGGTCCTGCAGCAAGCGCAGTGCCCAGTCCATCGGCACCCGCTCGTCGCGCCAGCCCAGCCCCAGATAGCCGAGCGCCCGTCCGCCGCTGGCCAGCGGCACGCCGATCAGCGAGCGGATGCCGCAGCGCTGCACATCCGCGCGCTGCAGCAGTCCGTCCTGCTGCAGATGGTTGGTGAACAACGGACGCTGCGCCTGCGTGACCAGGCCGGGATAGCCCGTACCCAGCGGCATGCGTGTGATCTGCATGAATGCGTCGCGGTCGAGTCCTTCGCAATCGACCAGGAACACCTCGCGACCGCTGGCGTCGAGCAGGAACAATTCGCAGTCGTCCGCCGCGCAGGCGCGACGCAGCCACTCCAGGGTTTCCTCGATCGAACCCAGGTGCGCCGCCAGCGCACCGCGCACCAGCAGCCGTTCGGTGTTCGCGTGCCCGGCATCGCCGGATACCAGCCGTGACAACGGCGCCCACATCAGCGCCAGCTCGTCGCCTTGTGCCACCGGCAGCCGCGCGCAGCCGGCGGCCCGGTCGGGTCTGGCGGACGATGTTGCGGATCTGCGTGGAACGTCGTTGCGGCACGCCGCGCACGGCGGTTCGCGTCCGGTGAAGCAGCCGCGCAGCACCTCGCTGCAGTGCCGCCCGATCGCCTCGGCGGCGGGGATCGCGAGCGCGCGCGCCGTGACCTCCGGCCATTCGCGCACCCGCAGCTGCCCGTCGACCCAGAAAAAGGGCCGGAAACCGGTGCCTGTAACCGCCTCACCCGAATCGCTCATCGAGGTGCGCTCCGGATCCGCACCTTGCATCGTAACCCAACCCGCCACGTACGACACGCCCGCGGCCGGCGAACGTCTATAATGTTGCCGCTGTCGAATCGAGCCGAACCCAGGGAATCCCATGCAAGCGATCGCCCACGTCGTCGGGATCCGCCGCTACCCCGTCAAGAGCATGGGCGGCGAAGCCCTGCCACGCTGTCGCGTGGGCCCAGGCGGCCTGGCCGGCGACCGCGTGTGGGCGGTGTGCGATGCCGCGGGCGAGATCAGGAGCGCCCGCCAGTGGCCGCGGCTGCTGGAGTTCACGGCGCGTTTCGCCGGCGGCGGGGAGTGCGCCCCGGGCGTGACCGGCAGCGCAGTGCCGGAGGTGCTGGTGCGCTGTCCCGACGGCACGGAACTGGCGTCACGCACGCCGGAGAGCGACGCCGGGCTCGGTGCCGCGCTCGGACGGCAATGCACGCTAGAGCCGCTGCGCGCGGCCAGCGAGCGCGAGTTCTACCGCCATCGGCGCCAGCTCGAGCTCGCGGAGGTCGAACGCGACCTGAACCGCCTGCCCGACGAGGGCGAGCTCGACTTCTCGCAGACCCCCGGGGACATGCTGCTGGTGATGGCCGAATACATGACGCCGCCGGGGACCTTCTTCGACATCTTCCCGCTGCACCTGCTGAGCACGCAGGCACTGGCACACCTCGGCGCAAGCCGCGGCGTCGATGCGCGCGTCGAGCGCTTTCGGCCCAACCTCGTGCTGGAGTTCGTGGATCCCGCGCAGCCGGTGCCGGAGTTCGCGCTGGTCGGGCGGGAACTGCGCATCGGTGCGCTGACCGTCAGGCCGCGCGGGCGCACGATCCGCTGCGCCATTCCCTCGCGCGCGCAGCCGCAACTGGGCCTGGCGGCCGAACCGCCGATGACACGTGCGATCGTCGAGTTGCTGGCACGCCACCTCGGGATCTACGCCACCGTGGAGGGCGAGGCAGTGCTGCAGGTCGGCGATCCGGTATACCTCGTCTGAACCTCGACCTGCCGCTGCCAGCGGCCGTTGGTCAACGGGCTTGAGCGTTTCGGCGAATGTCGACTACCATCAGGACGGCTCTGTAGTTCCGCTGCCGTGAGTCATCGCCCGCCAGGGGCCGATCGGCACGGATGATCCACAGCGCCGACCGCGCAGAACCACAACACGCGGCGGCTCCGGTTCATCCCGCAACACAGCAAGGGGTCGACATGCCGCAGATACAGCAGCTTCCGCCCGTCCTCGGTGCGCTGGGACTCGCCAGCGCCCTCGTGATCTATCTGGTGCTCACCCGCTACCCCGCCGGCGAAGACAAGGTCCGCAAGATCGGCGACGCGATCCACCTCGGTGCGATGGTGTTCCTGTACCGCGAGTACCGCACGCTCGCGATCTTCGCGGCCGTGCTGTTCGCGCTGCTGTGGATCTTCCTCGGCGCGAACACCGCGATCGCCTTCCTCTGCGGCGCGGTCTGCTCGGCGCTCGCCGGCTGGCTGGGCATGTTCGCCGCCACGCGCGCCAACGTGCGCACCACCACCGCGGCGCACACGCAGGGAGCGGCCGCCGCGCTGTCGGTGGCGTTCTACGGCGGATCGATCATGGGGCTGTGCGTGGCCTCGCTCGGACTGCTCGGGCTCGGCACGCTGTACCTCTTCTTCGGCGGCGACCCGGAAACCGCGCACGCGATCCACGGGTTCGGCATGGGCGCCTCCTCGGTGGCGCTGTTCTCGCGCGTCGGCGGCGGCATCTACACCAAGAGCGCCGACGTCGGCTCGGACCTGGTCGGCAAGCTCGAGGCCGGCATCCCCGAGGACGATCCGCGCAACCCCGGGGTGATCGCCGACAACGTGGGCGACAACGTCGGCGACGTGGCCGGCATGGGATCGGACATCTTCGAGTCGTACTGCGGATCGATGATCGCCTCGATCGCGATCGCCTCGACGATGGCCGTGACCTCGGTGGCGCAGCTCGCACCCGGCCTCGATGATACGGCCGGACGAGCGGCGCTGATGTTCCTGCCGCTCGCGCTGGCATCGACCGGACTGATCGCCTCGCTGATCGGCATCGCGATCGTGCGGCTGATGTCGGCCAGCCAGCCGGCGGTGGCGCTGCGCAGCGGCACGATCGCCGCGCCGCTGCTGTTCATCGCGGCCGCGTGGTTCATGATCGGTTCGCTCGGTATCGATGCGGTGGTCTGGTGGTCGGTGATCTGCGGTGCCGCGGGCGGCATCCTGATCGGACTCGTGACCGAGTATTACACCTCGTCGAAGCCGGTGCTGCGCATCGCCGAATCCGGCCAGACGGGACCGGCCACGGTGCTGATCACGGGTCTTGCGGTCGGCATGCAGTCGGTCACGGTGCCGATGCTTGCAATAAGCGGCATCATCTTCGTCTCTACCTCGATGGCCGGACTGTACGGCGTGGCGATCGCGGCGGTCGGCATGCTGGCCACGGTCGGCATCACCATGGCGATCGACGCCTACGGTCCGGTGGCCGACAACGCCGGTGGCATCGCCGAGATGGCCGGACTCGGCAAGGAAACGCGCGACATCACCGATTCACTGGACGCGCTGGGCAACACCACTGCCGCGATCGGCAAGGGCTTCGCGATCGGGGCGGCGGCACTCGCCGCGCTCGCGATCATCGCCGCCTACGTCGAGACCGTGGATGCGCACTGGGCGAAAACCGGCGCCGGCGCCGTGAACCTGTCGATCAACAACCCCGAGGTACTGGTAGGGATGTTCATCGGCGGCATCATTCCCTTCCTGATCGCCTCGATCACCATGACCGCAGTCGGCGACGCGGCGATGGAAATGATCGTCGAGATCCGGCGCCAGTTCCGCGAGATACCGGGCCTGATGGAAGGCACGGCGGACCCGGACACCGCCAAGTGCGTCGACATCGCGACCTCGGCGGCGCTGCGACGCATGCTGCTGCCCGGACTGATCGCCGTGATCACGCCGCCGCTGGTGGGCTTCGGCATCGGCGCCGAGGCGCTCGGCGGTGCGCTGGGCGGCGGCCTCCTGGGTTGCGTGCTGCTCGCGCTGACGATGTCGAACGCGGGCGGCGCGTGGGACAATGCCAAGAAGCACGTCGAGAAGGGCCACTACGGCGGCAAGCGTTCACCGGTGCACGCCGCGACCGTGGTCGGCGACACCGTGGGCGATCCGTTCAAGGACACCTCCGGCCCGTCGATGAACATCCTGATCAACGTGATGGCGATCGTGAGTCTCGTGATCGCCCCGCTGCTCTGAACCCTGCGCCCACGGGAGGCCCTGACAGATGGAAAAGATCCTGGTGCCGGTCGACGGCTCCGACGCCTCCGCGCATGCCGCCGCGTGGGCAAGTGCCTACGCGGCGCGCAACGGCGCCGAACTGGTCCTGCTGCACGTACACCACTCCCCCGGCAGCGAGACGCTGGCGCTCGCCTCGCTGAGCGCGGCCGAGATCGCCGAATCCGAACGCCTCATCGCCGGCCCGAGCTTCGACAAGGCACGCCAGCGTATCGGCGGCAATGTCGGCGTGCGCACACTGGTGAGTATCGGCGAGCCCGCCGACGAGATTTGTGCGATCGCGCGGCGCGAGGCCGCCGACCTGATCGTGATGGGCAGCCGCGGGCTGTCGCCGGTGCGCGAGCTGCTGCTCGGCAGCGTCAGCGAGAAGGTGATCAGGCACGCGCACTGCGCCGTGACCGTGGTGCGCTGAGGGCGGCGGCGGTAGCGGCGTTGCGCGGGCGGTTCAGCGCGTTCTGGCGCCGGCGGCGGCTGGCCCGCCACGCGCTCGCCGATGCGGACTGGGACGCGGTGTGCGCGCGCCTGCCGCTGGTCGCGGGTCTCGATGCAGCCACACTCGCGCGCCTGCGTGAAACCGCGACGCTGTTCCTGGCCGCGAAGACCGTGGCACCGGCGGCGGGCTTCACGCTCGATCAGCGCCAACGGATCGAGATCGCGATCGGCGCCGCGCTGCCGGTGCTCGAACTCGGGCTCGGCGCGTACCGCTGGTTCCACGGGGTGATCGTCTATCCGGACGCGTTCCTCGCGCCACGCGAGGAATTCGACGAGGCAGGCGTGGTGCACACCGGTCACGAGGAAGTCGCCGGCGAGAGCTGGGACGCAGGACCCATGCTGCTGTCATGGCGCGACGTCGAGGACTCGCGTGAGATCGAGGACGGCTACCACGTGGTGATCCACGAGTGCGCGCACAAGCTCGACCTCGGCGACGGCGACATGAACGGCGTGCCGGACCTGGGCGGCTCGGGAATCAGCGGCGCCGAATGGCAGGCGGTGATGAGCGCGGCCTGGGAAGCGATGCAGGACGAGGAGGACGCCTGCGGCGACCTGCCGATCGACGACTACGCGCTGCACTCGCCGGAGGAGTTCTTCGCGGTGCTGAGCGAGCACTTCTTCACGGTCCCGGCGTATCTGGAGCAAACCCTGCCCGAGGCTTTCGCGCTGCTCGCGCGCTTCTACCGCTTCGATCCGCGCCGCGGCGTCTGAACCGGCGCACCGTTGTCGTAGCGACGGCGCGGCGCCCGCTGGCTCCCGGTGCGCCGATTGCGGACAATGCCTGCCATGCGATCCGCCGTCTCCCGCCTGCGTCGTGCACTGCGCGCCGAGTCTCCCCGCCTGCTGCGCCTCGCGCTGCCGCTGGCGGTGTCGCAGCTCGGCATCATCGGCATGGGCGTCACCGACGTGATCGTCGCCGGCCACGCCGGACGTGACGACCTCGCGGCGGTCACGATCGGTTTCTACGCGTGGGACATGGCGCTGCTGCTGATCTTCGGCGTGATGCTCGCCAACGGCGCGCTGATCGGCCACCGTCACGGCGCGGGCGACGAAGCCGGACTGCGGCGGCAGTTCCAGCAGTCGCTGTGGCTCGCGCTGCCGCTGGCGGTGGTCTCGGCGCTGGCGATCGTCGCGCTGCGTGCGCTGATGCCGGTGCTGCAGTTGCCGGCGGAGGTCATCACGATCGCGACCGGCTACCTGACGCCGACCATCGGCACCGCCGCGCTGCTGCCGCTGGTGATCCTGTTCCGCACCACCGCCGAGGGCATGGGGCTAGCGCGCAGCGTGATGTGGCTGAACACCGGCGCGTTCCTGCTCAACATCCCGCTCGACATCGCCTTCGTGCTCGGCGCCTTCGGCCAGCCCGGCATGGGCGGCGCCGGGTGCGGCTGGGCGACGCTGATCGCCTTCGCGACGCTGCTCCTCGCGTGGCTGGCGTGCTCGTTCGCGCTGCCCGCGCTGCGGCACCAGCGGCTGTGGCACGCGTTTGCGCCACCGTCGGCACGCGATATCGGCCACACGCTGTCGATCGGCCTGCCGATCGGCCTGTCGCTGCTCGGTGTGGGCGGCTTCTTCGCGGTGCTGCCGATGCTGATGGCCTCGCTGGGTGCGGTTGCGATCGCCGGGCACGCGATCGCGATCACGGTCGACACGCTGATGCTCACGGTGCCGCTCGGGCTGGGACAGGCGATGACGGTGCGCGTGGCGCACGAACTCGGCGCCGGCAATCCGCACGGGGCCCGCGCGGTGTGCGTCGCCGGCATGACGCTGAGCGCCGCCCTCGCGCTGCTGCAGGCGCTGCCTACGGTGATCTGGCGCACCCCGCTGGCCGCGCTGTTCACCTCCGATCCCGAGGTCGCCGCACTCGGTGCGCTGCTGCTTCTCTACGCGGCGGCCTATCGCCTGTTCGATTCGGTGCAGGTCGCCGCCGGCATGGCGTTGCGCGGTTACAAGGACACGCGCGTCGCCTCGGCGATCAACATCGCCGCGTACTGGCTGTTCGGTCTGCCGCTGTGCTGGCTGCTCGCGATGGGATCGCCCTGGCATCCGGGGCTGGGCGTCACCGGTTTCTGGACCGGCATGCTCACGAGCATCGCACTGGCGGCGAGCGCGATCGCGTGGCGACTCGCGCGTACCAGCCGGCGCGCCACCGGCGCGGCATCCGGCTCGACAGGCCCGGCCGCGCCGCGTACGGTGGAGGCATGAACGAACTGCACCGCCACGTGCCGCCGAACCGCTTCGGCCGCGACTTCGTCGTCAGTGACCTGCACGGCCATCTCGCCGTGCTGCAGCGCGAACTCGAACGCCGCTTCTTCACGCCGGGCCGTGACCGGCTGTTCAGCGTGGGCGACCTGATCGACCGCGGCCCGGACTCCCCGGGCACGGCCGCGCTGATCCGCGAGCGCTGGTTCCACGCGGTGCGCGGCAACCACGAGGACATGCTGCTGCGCACGCTGGGCGGCGACCGGCGCATGCTCGACATGTGGCGCCTGAACGGCGGCGAATGGGGGATCGAGCGCGAGCAGCCGAGCGCGGCGGCGCGCGCCGTGGCGCCGCTGTGCGCGACGCTGCCGTACGCGATCACGCTGCACCATCGCAACGGCAAGCGCTTCGGCATCTGTCATGCGCAGTGCCCGGTGAGCGACTGGGGCCGCATCGCCGAGGCGGCGCAGGATGCGCTGCTGCAGCGCGAGATGCTGTGGGCCCGCGAGCGGGTGCGCCAGCGCGATGCGCCGCCGACCACGGGCGTGGACTGGACCATCCACGGGCACACGGTGGTCCACACGCCGCTGGCGAGCGGCAACGCCATGTTCATCGAAACCGGCGTGTTCCTGCCCGGCGGCACCCTCACCCTGCTCTGCCTCGACGAGCTGTAGGTCCGGGCTGTGCCCGGACGTGTTCCCGGACATGGTTCGGTCGTAGGTCCGGGCTGTGCCCGGACGTGTTCCCGGACATGGTTCGGCCGCAGGCCGAACCTACGTTGCGCGGGACGGAAGGCCGACGGCGAACCACGCGCGCGCCCGCTGCGACAACGCGTGCAGGTAGGTCTGGATCACCGGCACCACCACCAGCGTCAGCACCGCCGAGGTGATCACGCCGCCGATCACCGCACGCGCCATCGGCGCGTTGATGTCGCCGCCGCTGCCGGCGCCGATCGCCATCGGCAGCATGCCGAAGATCATCGCCAGCGTGGTCATCAGAATCGGGCGCAGCCGCACCTGCCCGGCGGCGAGCACCGCCTCGCGCAGCGGCTGGCCCGCGCGCAGTCCCTGGTTGGTGAAATCGACCAGCAGGATCGCGTTCTTGGTCACCAGTCCCATCAGCAGGATCATGCCGATGACCGAGAACAGGTTGAGCGTGCTGCCGGTCAGAAGCAGCGCGGCGAACGCTCCGACGAAGGACAGCGGCAGCGAGGCCATGATCGCCAGCGGCTGCACGAAGCTCGCGAACTGCGAGGCGAGGATGAAGTAGATGAACAGCACCGCCAGCCCCATCGCGGCCAGCGCAGCGCTGAAGGTCTGCGTCATCATTTCCTGCTGGCCGCCGATGTCGAAACGGTACCCCGGCGGCAGCGTGGTCCGGGCCATCAGGCGCTGCACGTCCGAACCCACGTCGCCGGCCGGGCGGCCGTCGGCGCGCGCGTACAGCGAGACGCGGCGCTCGAGGTTCAACCGCTTGATCTGCATCGGTCCGCTGGTCTCGCGGAACTCCGCGACCTGGCGCAGCGGCACCAGCAGCGGCAGACCCGCGGCGTCGAGCCGCGAGCTCGCCAGATGCAGTTCGCCGAGGTCGGCGGCGATCTGGCGTGCGCCCTGCGGCAACTGCACCACGACCGCGTAATCCTGCCCGTCGGCCGCCAGCCAGCGCCCGATCTCGTCGCCGGCGATCAGCGGCCGCAGCGTCGCGCCGATGCGCTCGACGGTGAGCCCCAGATCGCTGGCGAGTTCGCGGCGCACCGTGATGCCCACGGTCGGGCTGGCGCCGCTTTCGCTGCTCTCCAGGTCCGCGATGCCGGGCACCTCGGCGATGCGCGCCATCAGCGCCTCGCTCAGCTCGCGCAGCCGGCCGGTGTCGGGGCCCACGATCGAGACGAAAATCGTGTCGTTGAAGCCCATCTGCAGCTCGATGCCGGCCACCCGCGCAAGGCGCTCGCGGATCGCGCTCTCGATTTCCTGCTGCGAGCGACGGCCTGTCGCCTCGCGATCGCCGAGGCGCAGGTTCAGCCGCGCGTGGTTGCGGCCCTCGAAGGTTCCCACCTGGGTGTCGATCAGCGCGATCTCGGGGAATTCGTCGAGCGCCTGCTCGACCTGCCGCGTCTTGGCATCGGTGTACTCCAGGCTGGAGCCGACCGGCACCTTCAGGCGCAGCGAGATGAAACCCGCGTCGTTCGCGGGGAAGAACTCGGTGCCGATCGCCGGCACCAGCAGCAGGCTGCCGGCGAACACCGCCGCGGCCGACCACAGCACGATGCCGCGGTTGCTCAGCGTGCCCAGCGCCCGCCAGTCGCGCCGCCGCAGCGCGTGCACGATGCCGAACACCGGCAGCCACACGCGGCGCCGCCCGTCGCGCAGCGCCCACTCCAGCACCCGCGCGTAGCCGCGGTGCAGCGCCTCCACGCCCGCCTCCACGCGCGCCAGCAGCCGCCCCAGCCACGGCAAGCGCCGCCAGCGCCGCTCGGTGGGTTCGTGCCAGACCGAGGACAGCATCGGATCGAGCGTGAAGGCGACGAACAGCGAGACCAGCACGGCTACCGCGATCGTGATGCCGAACTGGAAGAAGTACCGTCCGATGAATCCGCCCATGAACGCGACCGGCACGAACACCGCGAGGATCGCGAAGGTGGTCGCGGTCACGGCGAGCCCGATCTCCGCGGTGCCTTCGCGCGCCGCGTCGCGGTGGCTCCTGCCCATGGCCAGGTGGCGCACGATGTTCTCGCGCACCACGATCGCATCGTCGATCAGCAGCCCGATGCACAGGCTGAGCGCCATCAGCGTGATGAAGTTCAGCGTGAAGCCGCAGGCATGGAGCACGATGAAGGTCGCGATCACCGAGATCGGCAGCGTGACGCCGGTGATCACGGTCGAGCGCCACGAATGCAGGAACAGGAACACGATCAGCACGGTGAGCGCTGCGCCCTCGACGATCGTCTCGCGCACGCGATCGAGCTGCGCCTCGATCTGCTCGGCGTTCGACTGCACGGTCACGAAGCGCACGTCCGGCGGCAGCCTGCCCGCGAGTTCGCGCACCGCCTCCTGCACGCCGTGGCCCACCTCGACCACGTTGGAACCCTGCACCTTGAAGATGTTCAGGCTGAGCGAGGGCTTGCCGTCGAGGCGCGCGATCGATTCCGGTTCGGCCTCGCCGTCGACGACCTCGGCGACCTGGTCGAGGTGGATCGGCAACCCGCCCTGCTGCAGGTACTGCGCCGATCCGCGCGTCGCGACCACGATGCGGCCGAAACCCGCCGGGTCCGGGATGCGGCCCTCCACGCGTACCAGCTGCTCGCGGTTGCCGTGGCGTATCGAGCCGGCCGGCAGGTCGCGATTGGCCGCGCGCACGGCCGCGATCACCTCGTCGACGCCCACGCCGTGCGCACGCAGCCGCTCGGGCTGCAGGCGGATGCGGATCTGGCGCTCGACGGCGCCGTTGACGACCACGCTGCCCACGCCGGGTACGGCCTGCAGCCGTTTCACCACGGTCTGCTCGGCCAGCGTCGAGAGCTCGCGCAACGAGCGTGTGTCGGAATACAACGCCAGGTTCACCACCGGCTGTGCGTTGTCCTGCTCGTTGGTGCGCGAGACCAGCGGTTCCTCGATCTCGCGCGGCAGTTGCGGGCGCAGCTGCGCGATCTTGTCGCGCACCTCCTGCGTGGCCTCCGCCATGTCGGTTTCGAGGCGCATCTCGGTCTGGATGTAGCCGATACCCTCGCGCGCGGTGCTGTAGATCCGCGCGATGCCGTCGACGCTGTTGATCGCGTTCTCGATCGGCTTGAGCACGTCGTTCTCGATCGCCTCGGGCGAGGCGCCGGGGTAGCCGACCATCACCGAGATGAACGGGGTCTCGACGTCCGGCATCTGCTCGACCGGCAAGCGCTGGTACGACACCGTCCCGAGCACCAGCAGCGCGAGCATGACCATGGTCGCGAACACCGGCTGGTCGATGCTGAGGCGGGTGATCCACATGGTGGCGTCCTCCGTTCAGCGCGCGTTGGCGGGACCGGCCCCGCCCGCGGGCGAGCCGGCATCCGGCGTCATCGCGAGCCTGACCGGTGTACCCGCCTGCAACGCCTCCAGCGGCACGGCGAGCAGCACCGCGCCCGCGTGCAGCCCCGCGCGCACCTCTACCGCGCCATCGTCGCCGCGCGCCGCACCCAGCTCGAGTCGCCGGCGCACCAGCGCGCCGGCCTCCACCACCCACGCGAAGTCCTCGCCCGCCTCGTGGTGCACCACCGCGGCCGGCACGGCCACCACCGGCGCGCTGCGCTCGATCACGAGTTCGCCCTCGGCGAACATGCCCCCGCGCAACGCGCCGTCGGCGTTGCCCAGCGCGAGGTACAGCATGACCTGCCGCGAGCCCTGCTCGGTGACCGGATTGATACGCTCGACGCGTGCCTCGAACACGCGCTCGCCGAAACCGTCGACGCGTACCCGGGCGCCCTGCCCGACCGCGATCGCGGTCAGTTCGGCGGCGGGTGCCGCGGCGCGCAGCTCGAGGCGCGTCAGATCGACCAGCGCCAGCAGCGGGGTGTCGACCGCGACCTTCTCGCCGGGCTCGACGAAGCGGCGCGCGACCACGCCGGCAATCGGCGCGCGCACCACCGCGTCCTCGACGCCGATCGTGGCGAGCCGGAGCTGCGCGGTCGCGAGTTCGACCTCGGCGGTGGCCGCATCGTGCGTGGCGCGCGCGGTGTCGAGCACGTGCTGGGCGATCACGTTCTTCGCGCGCAGGCGCGCGGTCTGCTCGAGTTCGAGCGCCGCGATCCCGAGCTGCGCGCGCGCGCGTGCCAGCTCCGCGCGACGGCTGGCGACCAGCGCCTCCTGCGCGCGGGTGTCGATGCGCGCAAGCACCTCGCCGGCCTCCACCGCCTCGCCCTCGCGCCGTGTGAGCTCGAGCACCTCGCCGGACACGCGGGCGACCACCTGGCCCTGCACCAGCGGGTGCAGCGTGCCGGAGAGCGGCAGGCGCCGGCTCAGCGGGCGCTGCCCGGCGATCACCACGTCGCGCGCCGCCAGTTCGAGCGTTGCTGCGCGGTCCGCCCCTGCGCCTTGCGCGGCAACCTGCCCGGGCGCATCGCCGGCAGCGACACGCCACAGCGCCACCGCGACGCCGAACAGCGCGAGCGCAACGACGACGCGCATCGGGGTGAGCAATCCAGCCAGTGCGGCCATTACACGTCCTCCGTCGACGACCGGTCGCGCAAGGGCGCGCGCCCCGGTTTCCACGGCGAGCATCCTGGGGCATACGGAGTGGCCGCGGGGGCGGATCGCAGGCCGCGTGCGCCGAAGCGCAAGCGGCCTGCGACGAACGGCGGATCAGGCGGTGGGAACGACCGTGAAGCCGTCGACGATCGGGCGCAGCGTCTCGAAATGCGGTGACAGCGTGGCGTCGAGCTGGTCGACGGTCCAGCGGTCGTCGTTCTCGAACACCTTGCCGAACTTCGGCCCCTCGATGATCGTGACCTGCTTGCCCCAGACCACGAACACGTAGCCCGAGATGCGCTGCGCGCGCGGTGAGGCCAGGTAGCCCACGAACGGACCCACGTTGACGGGGTCGAAGTGGTCGAAGCCCTCCTCGGGTTTCTGGAACATCGCGGCCGTGCCGCCGCCCATCGTCATGTCGGTGCGCGCGCGCGGCATGATCACGTTCGCCGTGACGCCGTACTTGATCAGCGCCTGTGCCGCGCCCATCGTCATGGCGACGATGCCGGCCTTCGCGGCGGCGTAGTTCGGCTGTCCCACCGAACCGAACAGGAAGGCTTCGGACGAGGTGCTGATCAGTCGCCCGTAGACGGTGCCGCCGGTGGTCTTGGCTTTCTCGCGCCAGTACGCCGCGGCGTGGCGCATGTTCACGAAGTGGCCCTTCAGGTGCACGCGCACCACCGAGTCGAACTCCTCCTCGGTCATCGAGAACAGCATCTTGTCGCGGCAGAAACCGGCGTTGTTGACCACGATGTTGACGTCACCGAAGGTCTCGATGGCCGTCTTGAACAGCGCCTCGGAGTCGTTCCAGTCGGCGCAGTCGCCATAGACCGTGATCGCCTCGCCGCCGAAGGCGCGGATCTCCTCGCGCGCGCTCTCGGCGGCTTCACGCGCCGCCGGCAGGCCGATCTCGTTGATCACCACCCGCGCGCCCTGGCGCGCCAGCTGGATCGCCTCCACGCGGCCCAGGCCACGGCCCGCGCCGGTGACGATCGCGACTTTTCCGGACAGTTCGCTCATGTTCGGCTCCCTCTCAATTCAGGCGTTCGATGATCGTGCCGGTGCCGATCGAGGCGCCGCAGCACATGGTGACCAGCGCGATCGTCTTGTCGGCGCGCTCGAGCTCGTGCAGCGCGCTGGTGATCAGCCGCGCGCCGGTGGAGCCCACCGGATGGCCCAGCGCGATCGCGCCGCCGTTGGGGTTCACCTTCGCCATGTCGGGCTTGAACACGCTGGCCCACGACAGCACGACGGCCGCGAAGGCCTCGTTGATCTCGACCACGTCGATGTCGCTCATCTTCATGCCGGTCTTGCGGAACACGGCGTGCGTGGCGTCGATCGGGCCGTCCAGGTGGTAGTAGGGGTCGGTGCCTACGGTGACGCCGGTGACGATGCGCGCGCGCGGCTTCAGGCCGCGGCGCTCGGCTTCCTCGCGGCTCATCCACAGCACCGCGGCGGCGCCGTCGGAAACCTGCGAGGAGTTGCCGGCGGTGTGGATGCCGTCCTCCTTGACCGGCTTCAGCGCCGCGAGTCCTTCCGCGGTGGTCGGGCGCACGCCCTGGTCACGCGCAACGATGCGCGTCTGGCCGGTCGGCTTGCCGTCCTCGCCGAGCACCGGCGCCTCGACCTCGACGACCTCGCGGTCGAAGTGGCCCGCCGCCCACGCGGCGGCCGCGCGGCGCTGCGACTCGAGTGCGAAGGCATCGACGTCGGCGCGCGTCAGCCCGCGGTTCTTCGCGATACGCTCGACCGAACCGAACTGGTCCGGCGTGCTGTCCCACGGCCAGTTCGGCGGCTGGAAGTAACCGGGTCCGTTGTACACGTTGGCACCGAGGCCGACGTGGCTCATGACCTCGGCGCCGCAGGCGATGCCGATGTCGATCTGTCCGGCGGCGATCAGCGCGGAGATCAGGTGGTTGGCCTGCTGCGCCGAGCCGCACTGGGTGTCGATCGTGCTCGCGCCCGGCACGTAGCTGGTGCCCATCGACAGCCAGGCGTTGCGGCACAGGTTGCCGGCCTGCTCGCCGGCCTGCGTCACGCAGCCGCCGATCAGCTGGTCGACGTCCTCCGGCTTGACCCCGGCCTTGTCGATCACTGCGCGCTGCACCAGCGCCAGCAGATGTGCCGGATGGATTCCGGACAGCTCACCGACCACCATCTTGCCACGCCCAATGGGCGTGCGCAGTGCTTCCACGATCACCGCTTCACGCATCGTCGACTCCTCGTTCCCGGGTAAATGAACCGGCGGCACGCGACCGCGCGGCAGCGGGAAACCCCGCGGGGTTTCGCGTCAGGGCGCTGATTGTGGGGTTTGGCGCCGTCAATGCAATGACAATACGCTTCGCCCCCGCCTGACATCTGCACTCAGGCGGCCAGGGTATGGGACGCGGCCCGGACGGCCGCTATCATAGCGCGCCTCGTCACCCCCGCTAAACCATCGCCACACAGGAGCAGCCGATGAAACAGTACCGATTCGACGACGTTGAGGCCCTGCAGGAACTCGTTTCGCCGGACTTCGGCGCCTGGAGCGCCGAACTCGAGATCACGCAGGAGCTGATCGACCGCTTCGCCGATCTGTCGGGCGACGATTACTGGATCCACACCGACCCCGAGCGCTGCAAGACGCAAAGCCCGTTCGGCACCACGATCGCGCACGGCTTCCTGACGCTCGCGCTGCTGCCGAAGATGAAGCAGCAGCCCACCTACGAGCTGACCGGCTACAACAACATCCTGAACTACGGCTCCGACAAGCTGCGCTTCACCGGCGCGGTGCCGGTGGGCAGCCGCATCCACTCGCGCAGCCGCGTGAAGTCGGTCGAGCGCCTGCCCAAGGGCACGCGACTCACGATCGAGACCAACGTGCACGTGGTGGGCCAGGAACGCCCCGCGCTGGTCTACGAACTGGTCGCGATCTACATGTGATTGCAGGCTTCGCTCAGGCGCCCCGGCGCCTGGGCTGCCACTCCGGCACCAGGTTCAGCTTCAGGCATTGCGGCTGCGCCGCCACCGTCTGCCCGTTCAGTTCGCGCGCCTCCGGCGCCGTCGCCAGCCACGCGACCACCGACGCCGGCACCGCCATCGGCGCGCCACCGCCGTCGGCGAACTGCGAGAAGGCCTCGCGGTCGGCGCGCATTTCCATCGCCTCGGTGATGACGAGTCCCGGTTCCATGTTGAAGAACTGCAGCGGCGTGTCCGCGTACTCGACCTTCAGCACGCCGACCATGCGGATCAGCGCGGCCTTCGACGCCGAGTAGGCGAAACCCCAGCCGCCCCGTCCGGCCGGCGCCGGCGGATCCATCATCGCCGCCGCCGACACCACATTGACGACGGTGCCGGAACCGGCCTCGATCATGCGCGGCACCACGCGCTGGATCGCGTGCACGTTCGCGAACACGTTGCCGAGGAACATGTCGTGGAACTGCTGTTCGGTGAGATCCCTGATCCACGACATCACGCCCGGACCCTGGTAGATGCCGTTGTTGACCAGCAGATCGATGCGTCCCCACTCGGCATAGGTGCGCTCGATCGCCGCGTCGATCGACGCGAGGTCGAGCAGGTCGAGCCGGATCGGCAGCGCGCGCCGGCCCAGGCGTTCGATCTCGGCCGCCGTCGCGCGCAGGCTGCCCGGCACCGGCCCCGTGCCCGGATCGTGCGCGCCACCGCGCGGCACCTCGCCGTCCTCCAGCGTGCGCGCGGTGACGACCACGTCGAAACCCTTGCGTGCCAGCGCGATCGCGGTCGCCTTGCCGATGCCGCGGCTCGCGCCGGTGATGAAAGCCACTTTCGCACCCATGCGTGTCGTTCTCCGTTGTCGTGATGAATCGACGCACAGGGTATCATCCCGCGCCGCCCGCCGGAGCACCCGCCTGCGGCCGACTCCCGTACATCGCCCCGGAGATTCCCGATGAGCACCCTGCCGTCCTGCCCCCGCTGCCAGTCGACCTACACCTACGTCGACGGCGTGAACCACGTCTGCCCCGAGTGCGCGCACGAGTGGCCCTGCGCGGGCGACGGCGAGGTGCAGGTGTCCGACGACGTGCCGGTGCTGGATGCGCACGGCAACCCGCTCGCCGACGGCGACACGGTCACCGTGATCAAGGACCTCAAGGTCAAGGGATCCTCGCTGGTCGTGAAGGTCGGTACCCGCGTGAAGAACATCCGCCTGGCCGGCGGCGATCACAACATCGACTGCCGCATCGACGGCATCGGCGCGATGAAGCTGAAGTCCGAATTCGTGCGCAAGGCCTGACGCCGCAGGCCGGGGCTTGAAACGCGCCCGCCGACCCCCATCTGGTAAACGTGTGCAGTCGACCCGCCGAAACCATTGCGGCGCGCCCCGGAACCGACGGACTGCGCACACACCCACGTAACAGGAGTCGGAGGTAAACGATGTTCACGTACCTGACGAACGGAGAACGCAGCCTGTTCGACGAATTCGACCGGCTGCAACGCGAGATGGACCAGCTGTTCGGCGGCTGGCCGCGCGGCGCGATCCGCGGCGGACGCGCGGGCGCGTTCCCGCCCATCAATATCGGCGCGACCGACGACGCGGTCCACGTCTACGTGTATGCCCCGGGATTCGATGCGTCGCGCTTCGACGTCACGATCCAGCAGAACGTGCTGAGCATCGGCGGCAGCCGCGCACCGGAACCGCGCGAGAAGCGCACCTGGTACCTGCGCGAACGCTTCGAGGGCGATTTCCGCCGGGCCGTGACGCTGCCCGAGGACGTCGATCCCGAGCGCGTGGAAGCCAGCTATCGCAACGGCATCCTGCACCTCGTGATCAAGCGCCGCGCCGCCGTGCGCCCGCGCCAGATCCCGATCGCCTGAGGAGGACACGACCATGAGCGAACGCAAGACCACGGAGAAAGCAGCCCCGGGGGCAGCCGCGAGCGAAACCGCGCTGCGGCCGAACGTCGAGGTGTACGAGGACGCCGACGGGATCACGCTGATCGCGGACCTGCCCGGCGTGGCGCCCGGGGGGCTGAACCTGCAGGTGGACAAGGAAACGCTGCTGATCGAGGGAAATGCGGACCTCGCGCTGCCCGAGGGCCTGCAGCCGCTGCACGCCGAGGTGCGCAGCACGACCTGGAGGCGCAGCTTCGCGCTGAGCGGCGAACTGGACCCCGACGGCATCGAGGCCCGCCTCAAGGACGGCGTGCTGCGCCTGCACATCCCCAAGCGCGCCGAAGTGCGCCCGCGCCGCATCGAGGTCCGCGTAACGTAGGTTCGGCCTGTGGCCGAACGAATGTCCGGGCACAGCCCGGACCTGCGGGAATCCGTCCGGGCACAGCCCGGACCGGCGGAACCATGTCCGGGCACAGCCCGGACCTACGGGCGGGGTTTGCGGGGGCGTTTGCGAGCGCGCCGGGCAAGGATGTGTTCGGCGAACTCCGCATGCGCCAGGTAGCCCTTCTTCGCCAGCCAGACGATCGAGTCGCCCAGTGACTCGCGAATGTCGCGGTACTCGAGGTTGAGCTCGCGCTTGACCTTCGAGTCGTCCGAGGGCGTCCATTCGGTTGCGTACCATACGGCCTCGAAGGTGACCGGCGCCTTGAACGGCTTGATGCGGTGCACCACGTCGCCGAGGCGCCCCAGCGCCTGCAGCATACCCTTCGAGACGCGCACCCGGCGCAGCCGCGCGCCGATCACGTCCTCGAGGATGTCGGCCATCTCGGCCCAGGAGAAGAACTGCCCGCCCATCATGTAGCGCGCCGGCGGACCGCCGCGCTCGATCAGGCGCACGTGCGCGCTCGCCAGGTCGCGCACGTCGATCATCTGCGTGCCCGACGAGGTGATCACGAACACATCGTCGAGCAGCGTCACCAGTCCCTGCATCGCCTCGCTGAGCCCGGGATCGTCCGGTCCGATGATGCTGCCCGGATAGGTGGTGTAGATACCCGCCCCATTCTGCTGCAGGCCGCGCACGTACAGATCGGACTCGATCTTCGAACGCCCGTAGCCGACCGCCTGGGTGCCGAGCGGCGAGTTCTCGTCGACCTTGTCCAGGCCGGGATTGAACAGCGCGGTACTGCTCGAGACCTGCACGATGCGCTCGATGCCGCGCGCCACCGCGCCGCCGATCACCAGTTCGGTGCCCCGGCGGTTCACGCGGATCGTCTGCAGCGCGTCGGTGGCGTGGATGTTGACGTTGGCCGCCGCGTGCACCACGGCGTCGCAGCCCGCCAGCGCGCGCTCCACCGACTGCTCGTCGGCGATGTCGCCCTGCACGTGATCGAGCGCGTCCAGCCCGAAGGGCCCCAGCACGCGACGCATCTTGTCGGTGCTGCGCACCAGCAGCCGCACCTGGTGGCCGGCCTCGTGCAAGGCCCTGACGGTGTGGAAGCCGACGAAACCGGTGCCGCCGGTCACCAGTACCCGCAGGCCACTCGTGGTCTTTCTGCGTGCGCTCCTTGCCATGCAATGCTCCCCTCAGAGATGTGGTTCGACGAGCCGCGCCAGGTCCACCCGCGCCCCGAGGCGCGCCGCGAGCAGGTACATGCCGCCGAGCTTGCGGTGCAGGAACACCGCGTCCGCCGGCGGATTGTGCCGGTAACCGCCCTCGAATCCCAGCGCGAGCGCCGCGTCGCGCAGCCGTGCCGGCAGATCCGAGCCGGCGAAATCATAGCGGCTGCCGGCGAGCAGCGGCTCGCTGGCGAGCTCGAACAGATCGAGCAGCGCCTCGCGATAGCGCGGGTCGAGGTCGCGCGGAAAATAGCCGATCGCGTGTGCCCCGGCGAGCAACCGCGCGCGATCGCGCTCCAGCGCACCGCGGAACAGCGTGCGGTAGCCCGCCACGATGCGCAGCGAGTAGCGCCGGGTGGCGCCGAAGTCGAGCAGCGCGATGCGCCGCGCGGCGTCCTGGTAGCGGTAGTTGGCGAAGTTCGGGTCGGTCTGCACGAGGCGGAACTCGAAGATCTCGCGGAACAGCAGCCGGAACAGCAGCTCCGCGATGCGGTCGCGCACCGCCTGCGCCGCCACGTCCATGCCCTCCAGCGGCCGGCCCGGCAGGAAACTCATCGCGAGCACCCGGCGTCGCGTCAGCGCGGTGTCGACCTCCGGCATCACGAAGCCGGGATCGCCGGCGAGCAGCGCGCCGAAACGCTGCAGGTGCTCGGCCTCGCGCAGGTAATCGGCCTCGGCGCGCAACTGGCGCTTGGCCTCGGTGAGCAGCGGACCGACGTCGATCCCGGCCGGCAGCAGCCGCGTGAGTCGCAACAACGCCGCGACGTTGTCGACGTCGCTGTCGATCGAGCGCGCCACGCCCGGATACTGGATCTTCAGCGCGAGCTGGCGCCCGTCGAGCGTGGTCGCCCGGTGCACCTGCCCGATCGATGCGGCGGCGACCGGCTGCCAGCCGAAGTCCGCGAACAGCCGCTGCCAGTCCTTGCCCCAGGCCTCGTGCAGCACCGCCTCGAGCTGCGCACGCGGCATTGCCTCGGCGTCGGCGCGCAGCCGCGCCAGGATCGCGGCCAGCTCCGGCGGCAGCAGGTCACCGCTGTCCATCGACAGCAGTTGCCCCAGCTTCATCGCGGCGCCGCGCAGCGTCGCGAGCTGCCCGGCGAGCCGGCGCGCATTGGCCGGCGTGAGCACCAGGTCACGCGCGCGCGGCAGGTTGCCGCGCACCAGCTGGCGCCCGCCTTCGGCCAGCACGCCGCCGGCGATCCCGCCCGCCAGCCGTGCCATGCGCCCCAGCCGCGCCAGCCGCCCGCTCGGCACCGGCGCGCCGCGCCGCCCCTCGTCGTCCCTTGCCGCCACCGCCCACCTCCGCCCCGAACCCGTCCGCATCGCGCGCGAGCGCGCTCAGCTGCAATCGTGCGTTAACCCGCAGGCGTGTGATTGTGCGCGAACGCACGCCTGCGCGCACGCCGGGACGTGCCCGCGCGCGCTGTGTAGAATCCGCGTCATCTTCCCCTGCCGACCAGGCCCCATGCGCCGAAGCCGATTCGACAGCACCGAAGCGCGCGGATTCGCCTGGGGCGCGCTCGCCCTGATCGCACCGTACCTGCTCGAGTACCGTGCGCGGATCGTGCTCGCGCTCGCCTGCCTGGTCGCGGCCAAGGTGGGCAGCATCTGGGCGCCGTTCCTGCTCAAGCACGCCGTCGACGGCATGAGCGCCGCCACCGGCGACTGGCTGGCAGCGGCGGCGGGACTGATCGTGGCCTACGGGTTGGCGCGCTTCGCCAACGTGCTGTTCGGCGAGATCCGCGACACGCTGTTCGGCCGCGTCACCGAGCATGCGATGCGCCGCATCGGGCTGCGCGTGTTCGAGCACCTGCACGCGCTCGACCTGGACTTCCACCTCGAACGGCGCACCGGGGGGCTGGCGCGCGACATCGAGCGCGGCACCAACGGCATCAGCTTCCTGATGCGTTTCTTCGTGTTCAACATCGCGCCCGCGCTGGTCGAGATCGTCGTGGTGGCGGCGCTGCTCGCCTGGAATTACGGCGTCGGCTACGCCGCGATCACGCTGGCCTCGGTGCTGATCTATGTGGGCTTCTCGGTGGCGACCACCGAGTGGCGCACCGCGTACGTGCGCGAGGCCAACCGCGCCGACTCCGCCAGCAACACGCTGGCGATCGACAGCCTGCTCAACTACGAAACGGTGAAGTACTTCGGCAACGAGGCGCACGAGGCGCGACGCTACGACGCGGAACTCGAACGCTGGGAGAGCGCGCGGCGGCGCAACCGGCTCACGCTGTTCGCACTGAACGGCGGCCAGGCGGCGATCGTGGCCTGCGCGATGACCGGCGCCATGCTGCTCGCCGCTGTCGACGTGAACCGCGGACGCATGACGATCGGCGATTTCGTGCTGGTCAACGCGTTCATGATGCAGCTGTTCATGCCGCTCAACTTCCTCGGCATGGTGTATCGCGAGATCAAGGGCTCGCTGGCGGCGATCGAGCAGATGTTCGGCCTGCTCGCGGTGCAGCCACGCATCACCGACCGTCCCGGCGCGCCGGCGCTCGCGGTGCGCGGCGCCGAGGTCGAGTTCCGCGGCGTGTCGTTCCGCTACCACCCGGATCGCCCGATCCTCGACGACGTGAGCTTCGCGATCCCCTCGGGCAGCAAGCTGGCGGTGGTCGGGGCGAGCGGTGCGGGCAAATCGACGCTGGTGAAGCTGCTGTTCCGCTTCCACGACCCCGACGGCGGCGCGGTGCTGATCGACGGCCAGGACATTCGCGGCGTGACGCAGTCCTCGCTGCGCGCGGCGATCGGCATCGTGCCGCAGGACACCGTGCTGTTCGACGATTCGCTGCTGGAGAACATCCGCTTCGGACGCCCCGGGGCCAGCGACGAGGAGGTGCGCGAGGCCGTACGGCTGGCGCATCTGGCGGAGTTCGTCGCGGAACTCCCGGCGGGTCTCGCGACCCGCGTCGGCGAACGCGGCCTGAAACTCTCCGGCGGCGAGCGCCAGCGGGTCGCGATCGCACGCACCATCCTCAAGCGCCCGCCGATCCTGGTCTTCGACGAGGCGACTTCCTCGCTCGACAGCCGCTCCGAGCGCCTGATCCTCGACGCGCTGGCCGCGATCGCCACCGGCCACACCAGCCTGGTGATCGCGCACCGCCTGTCGACCGTGGTCGATGCCGACCGCATCGTGGTGCTGGCTCATGGGTGCGTGGTGGAACAGGGGCGCCACGCGGAACTGCTGGCCGCCGATGGCGCCTACGCGGCGCTGTGGCGCCACCAGCAGTCGGCCGCCGCGTCGGCGGCCGCACCCGCGGGCGAGGCGCGCGAGCCGGTTGCCTGAGCCGTACATGGCGCATATGCTCCCACGATGAAGCAAGGCAACCGAACCCGTGATCGCGGGTACACGCCGTGAAGCAGCTCGCGAGCAAGAACGAACTGCGCGCCGAGATCGAACGGCAGATGCGCGACTACCTCACGCGCGGCGGCGAGGTCGAGGAAATCGCGCGCGGCATCAGCGGGCGCGATCCGCTGCACGGTGCGCCCGGCGGCTTCCACACCTTCGCGCCGCGCCCGCGGGAAGATCGCACCTACGTTCCGGAAGTCGTCGCGGCCATCGAGGCGCGGCGGCGCAAGCCGAAGCCGAAGGTTCCGCCCCGGCGCGCCCGCGCCCGCCTGGTGCGCCGGCCCGTCTACGACGACTTCGGCGAGCCGGTGCGTTGGGAATGGGTCGAGGAAGGCACCAAGTCATGAGGAGCACGCAGATGAAGATCGGCATCATCCCGGTGAACGTCGGCTACACCGCGATCGGGCAGATCGTGGCGATCGCGCGCGCGGCCGAAGCGGCCGGTTTCGAGAGCGCGTGGACCTTCGAGCACGTGATCGTGCCGGCCGAATATGCGTCACGCTACCCGTACGCGGCCTCGGGCAAGATGGGCATTCCGCCGGAGACGAACCTGATCGACCCGCTGATCGCGCTGGCGACCATCGCCGCGCACACCACGCGGCTGCGCCTCGGCACCGGCGTGAACATCCTGCCGCAGGTCAACCCGCTGCTGCTCGCCAAGCAGGCCGCGAGCCTGGACTTCGCCTCCGGCGGGCGGCTGATGCTCGGGCTCGGCATCGGCTGGCTGGCCGAGGAGTTCCGCGCGATGGGCGTGCCGTTCGAGCGCCGCGGCGCGCGCTACGACGACTACGTCGCCGCGCTGCGCAAGGTGTGGTCCGGCGAACTCGTGGAACACCGCAGCGAGTTCCTCGACTGGAGCGGTTTCAAGAGCTACCCGCTGCCCGTGCAGCGCCCGCTGCCGGTGATCGTCGGCGGCAACAAGGGCAAGGCATTCGAGCGCATCGCGCGCCTCGGCGACGGCTGGTTCGCGCCGTGCGAGAAACCCGAGGAACTCGCGCCGATGATCGGCGAGCTCGCACGCGCCTGCGAGGCCATCGGGCGCGACCCTGCAGAGATCGAGATCACCGCCATGTGGCGCCCGGAGACCGGCCTCGAGCGCGTGCAGGCGATGCGCGAGGCCGGCGCGCACCGGCTGGTCGCGCGCCTGCTGCCGGATCCGCGCCAGGACCTGCGCGAACGCATCGCACAGATCGGCAGCGAGGTCATCGCGCGACTGTAGCGGCTGTAGCAAAGCGCTTCGCCGAAAGATGGTGCAAGCGCACGGCGGCGATGTCACACCCGTGGGTCGCCGTGAATACGTCCCTGCAGGCCCGAACGCCGCATCCCTGCGGCGTACGCCCACCGGTGTGACATCGCCGCCGCACGCGTCACGGGTTTTCTCCATGCCCGTGCCCGACCCGTTTGCATTCGCACACCCTCCCCGGTAGTCTCGATCCCGGCCCGGGGCTTCCCGTTGTTCCAGGCGCTCCGGAATTCCGCTCTCTCCACAACAACAACAAGGAGAAGGAATATGCGTGGAGCACTACGTTACGGGCGTTTCGCCGCCGCACTTGGCCCGCTGGCACTGGCGCTGTACCCCACCGCCCCGCTCGCCCGGGACACCTCCGGTCTCGAACTCGAAGAGATCATCGTCACCGCGCAACGCCGCGCCGAGAACGTGTTGGAAGTGCCGATCTCGATGACCGTCGAGACCGCTACCTCGCTGCAGAAGAAAGGCATCACCACGCTCGAGGGACTGTCGCTGCAGACGCCCAGCCTGATCACGCAGGACGGCGGGCGCGTCTCGTCGGTGGCGATCCGCGGACTCGGCAGTGCGGGACTCGACACGGTCGAGAGCTCGGTGGGCATCTACATCGACGAGATCTATTTCGGCCGCAGCCGCCTGTCGCGCAATCCCCTGTTCGACATGGACCGCATCGAGGTGCTGCGTGGCCCGCAGGGCACGCTCTACGGGCGCAACACGATCGCCGGCGCGATCGCGATGCACACTGCCCGCCCGAGCACCGAGTACAGCGCGCGGTTGCTCGCCGAGGCCGGCAACTTCGATTCGCACAAGCTCGAGGGCAGCATCTCCGGCCCGCTCACCGAAACGTTCGCGCTGCGCGCGGCGGCGCTGAACAGCAAGCGCGGCACCTACCTGCGCAACGAAATCGGCCCCGACGGCGGCGGCCAGGAAACCGAGGGCTACCGCGTCTCCGCGAGCTGGAGTCCGGCCGAGGACCTGTCGCTGTTCGGCAAGTACGAGAAGATGGTGCACGAGAACGTCGGCATCTTCGACCAGCTGGTCGGCGACCCCTTCGGCGTGTGGTCGAGCTACCCGGGCATCGATCTGGAGCGCGACCGTGCACGTGAACTGGGACCTGCCGGGCGGCTACGCATTGAAGTCGGTGAGCGGCTGGACGGCCTACGATGCGCGTTCGCGCGACTGGATCACCGCCTCGCCGGTCGATTCGCTGACCATCAACGGCATGACCGAGCGCGTCGGGTACTGGAGCCAGGAGTTGCGCATCACCTCGCCCGAGGACCGCGCGCTGCGCTTCATCGGCGGTGCCTTCATCGACTACTACGATATGCACACGCTGCCGCACGCCGGCGATTTCGCGGCGCTGAATCTGGGCGGCAGCGTGCTGCCTTCGGTGGTCCGGGGTCTGGCGACGAACCCGCAGCTCGCGTTCCTCGGCGACCTGCAGGACAACGTCGCCAACGGCTTCGCGACCGGCACCGCCGAGTATTTCAGGCTGATCACGCCCTCGGGCGACCCGGTCAGCGGGCTGAGCAACCTCGACCAGGCGATCAAGACCTGGTCGGTGTTCCTCGAAGGCCAGTACGACTTCGACCCGCGCTGGCGCCTGACGCTGGGTCTGCGCTACGCCGAGGAAAGCAACGACACGCGGATGGCCAAGGGCACGCTGTACGTGAACGGACTGGGGCAACCGTGGGGCAGCTTCCCCAGCGCCGAGCAGATCAGCGCAAGCGCGCTGGCCGCCGATCCGTCGCTGGCATCGTGGTCGTGGCTGCTGCCGATCGTCTACGGCTCGGTGCTCGCGAACCCGATCGGACCGGGACTCACGTTCAAGGACATCCCGCTGCTGATCGCCGCGCCGGGCGGGACGCCGCCCGCGAGGGACCGCATCGAGGAAGACCACTGGATCCCGTCGCTGAAGCTGCAGTACTTCCCGCGCGACGGCGCGATGCTGTACCTGACCGTCGCCACCGGCTTCAAGGCCGGCGGCTTCAACAGCTCGAACATCAACGTCTACACGCGCGCCGGCGACACCTTCGGCGGCGAGGAGTCGATCGCGATCGAGGCCGGCGGCAAGGTGACGCTGCTCGACGGCCGCGCGCTGCTGAATTTCGCACTGTTCCGCACCGACTTCGAAGACATGCAGGCAGCGACGATCACGCCGCAGGGAGCCGCGACGGTGGTCAATGCTGCGCAGGCGATCTCCCAGGGCATCGAGCTCGACGCGACCTGGCGCATCAGCGAGGCGCTGACCGCCGGTGCCGCGTGGGCGTGGCTGGACGCGCACTACGAGGACTCCGAGGAACTGAACTGCGGCGGCTACATGAAGGCGCTGCGCCAGGCCGCCGGCGAGGACTTCTCGAGCAGCCCCTGCACCTTCCGGCTCGACGACCTGCCGAGCGGCAAGGACGATCTGCAACGCGCCCCGCGGCACACGCTCACGGCCTGGGGCGAGTACCGCCGCACGCTCGGCGATGCATGGGAAATGCAGCTCTACGCCGCGGTGAATCACCGCGACAAGGCCTCCACCACGCTGGACAACTACTTCTGGGCCGGCGCGATCACGACCGTGAACGCGCGCCTCGCGCTCAGCGAGACGCGCGCGGACTGGACCGTGGCACTGTTCGGCAACAACCTGCTCGACGACGACGGTCTGCTGCTGCACCAGGAGAACTCCGGCGGCGCGGTAAAGGGTATCATCACCGCGCCGCGCAGCTGGGGACTGCAATTCGTCAAGAACTGGTGAGTTCCCGCCGGCAATTGCACCGCGACCGCGCCCGCCCCACGGCGTGGCGCGCTACGGCATCCACCAGGCACGGGAGACTTGCATGACGGGCATCACCGCTCCATCGATCGACATGCGCGGACGCAGCGCGCTCATCACCGGCGCCGGCGCCGGCATCGGCCGCGGCATCGCGGAAGCCTTCGGCGCCCTCGGCGCGCGCATCGTCGGTGCCGAGATCGACCCGGCGCGCGCCGGGGAAACGCAGGCGGCGCTGCGCGAGGCGGGCGTCGAGGCCGAGATCCATGTCTGCGACGTGCGCGACGGCACGGCGGTGCGCGCGCTGATCGCCGCGCTCGATGCGCGCGGCGAGGGCATCGACACGCTGGTCAACAACGTCGGCGACTCGATCGGCGAGTTCATGCATCCCTTCGACCGCGCTCCCGAGGAACTGTGGGACGCCCTGTACGCGATCAACCTGCGCCACGTGTTCACGGTCTCGCAGGCGGCGCTGCCGCTGCTGCGCCGGCGCGCACCGGGGGCGACGATCGTCAACGTCTCCTCGATCGAGGCCTTCCGCGCGATCCCGATGTGCCCGGTCTACTCGGCCTTCAAGCACGCGCTCACCGGCTTCACGAAGAGCCTGGCGCTGGTGCTGGGCCCCGAAGGCATCCGCGTGAACACCATCGCGCCTGAAACCACCGAGACCGAGCAGGTCAAGCCCTCGCAGTACGTGAAACCGGAACTGCAGGAACACGTGGCGCGCTGGACGCCGCTCGGGCGTTTCGGCGAGCCGCGCGACATGGCCGGCTGCGCGGTGTTCCTGGCCAGTGAACTGTCCGCCTGGGTCACCGGTACGACGGTCAATGCCGACGGCGGCGCGCTCGCCGCCGGCGGCTTCTACCGCACCCCGAGCGGCCACTGGACCAATACCCCGATCGTCATCGGCGACGGTTTCGGCTTCAGCTGATCCGTTATCATGCACACCCGTGGCATCGTCCTCGTAGATCCGGGCTGTGCCCGGACGTGAATCGTTCGGCCACAGGCCGCATCTGCGGGACATCGTTCGGCTGTAGGTCCGGGCTGCGCCCGGACATTTGTTCGGCCACAGGCCGCACCTGCGTGGACGGTGTCCGGCGCATGGAATGTTCTCCCGTAGGTCCGGGCTGTGCCCGGACGTGAATCGTTCGGCCACAGGCCGAACCTACGGGACATCGTTCGGCCACAGGCCGAACCTACGGGACATCGTTCGGCCACAGGCCGAACCTACGGGACATCGTTCGGCCACAGGCCGGACCTACGGGATATCGTTCGGCCACAGGCCGAACCTGCATTGGCCACGATGCCCCCTGGATTGAGGAGAAAACGATGCTGCAGGTGAACATCCACGGACCCGGCGACGTACGGCTCGACCCGGCGCGCGAGCCTGCCGCGGGCGCCAACGACATCATCCTGCGCACCGCGGCCTGCGGCATCTGCGGCAGCGATCTGTCGTACGTCGACATGGGCGGCATCCTCGTCGCTCCCGGCGGCACGATGCCGCTCGGACACGAGTTCGCGGGCACCGTCGAAACGGTGGGCCATGCCGTGCGCGGCATCGTCCCCGGACAACGCGTGGTGGTCGATCCGATGCTGGAGATCGGCAACGGCGGCCCGGAAGGCGCGTTCACGCCGCGGTTGCTGGTACGCAACGCCCGCCTGGGCGTCAACGTGCACGCCCTGCCCGACGATTTGCCGCTGGAGCGCGCGGCGCTGGTCGAACCGCTGGCCGTCGCCCGCCACGCGGTCAACAACGCCGCCGTGACCACGCACGACAAGGCCGTCGTCTACGGCGCGGGCTGCATCGGGCTGGGCGCGGTGGTATCACTGCGTCACCAGGGGGTGCGCGAGATCGCGGTGATCGACCTGTCGGACGAGCGGCTGCGCCGCGCGCGTCAACTCGGCGCGACACTGACGCTGAACCCCAGGCGCGACGACGTGCTCGCCGGCCTGCGCGCGGCGCACGGCGCCAGCGAGGTCTACGGCAGCCCGCTCACCGCGAGTTCGGTGTTCATCGAGGCGAGCGGCGCCGAGGCGGCCTTCACCGAGATCGTGCGCATCGCCCCGTTTGCGGCGCGTGTGATCGTGGTATCGCTGCACAAGAAGCCCGCGCCGATCGACCTCTCGCTGGTCATGATGAAGGAACTCGCGATCCGCGGCGCGATCGCCTACCCGAAGGAGTTCCCCGAGGTCATCGAGATGCTGCGGGACCCGGCGATCGACGTCGCCCCCATCATCAGCCACCGCTTCCGGCTGCAGGACTTCATGCAGGCGCTGGCCACGGCGCGCGACACCGATGTTTCGGCCAAGGTGATGATCAGCTTCGAGGATTGAGTGCTCTCAGCCCGGCGCCGGCCTGACCACCGTGACCGGCACCGGCGCGAGGCGCAGCACCCCGGTGGCGACCGAGCCCATCACCGCCTGGCGCAGGCCGGTGCGCCCGTGGGTTCCCATGATCACGAGGTCGACGGCCAGCTCGCCCGCGTAACGGGCGATCGTCTCGCCAGCGTGGCCGACCGCGATGTGCGAGCTGTATACCTGCCCGGAGCGCTCCATCAGGGCACAGGCCTCGCGCAGCGCCTCCAGCCCCTCGTCGCGGTAATACGCCTCGAGCGACTCGCGTGCGATGAACATCCGCACATGGCCGGTTTCCAGCGGCAGTTGCACGTTCAGCAGGTGCGCTTCGATAACGCAGCCCGCCTCGCGCAGGCGCAGCAGATGCTCCACCGCGCGCAGCGCATGGCTCGACCCATCCACCGCCAGCAGTACGCGCAGGCTCATCGCTCTCCTCCCCCCGGTTGCAATGCGTCGTTCCCCGCCCTTGCGTCAGCGGCCCCCGTCGCGCGGCCCGATAGCGATCTCGCGCACGGCGGGCACCACTGCTGCGTGCCGGCGCGCCAGCCACTTGCCGGCCACCACCACCCCCAGCGCGCCGGCAGCCGCGCTGGCCTTGGCAACCCAGTGCGGTGCGTCGGCCAGCAACGGTGCGACGCTGACGTCGGTCACCAGCATCTCGCCGGCGATCCAGCCGAGCAGCGCCGCCCCCAGCGTGATCACGACCGGGAACCGGTCCATCAGCCGCAGCACGAAGCGGCTGCCCCAGACGATGATCGGGATGCTGACCACGATCCCGAATACCACCAGCGCCATGCTGCCCCTGGCGGCGCCGGCCACCGCGATCACGTTGTCCAGGCTCATCACGGCGTCAGCGATGATGATCGTTCGGACCGCACCCAGGAGGCTCGTGCCCGCATCGATCCGGGCATGTCCCTCGTGCTCGGGCTGCAGCAGCTTCACGCCGATCCACAACAGCAGCAACGCGCCCACCGCCTTCAGCAACGGCAGCGCGAGCAACTGCAATGCGAAGAAGATCAGCACCACACGCAGCGCGATCGCTCCGGCCACGCCCCACAGGATGCCGAGCCGGCGCTGTTCGGGCGGCAGCTTGCGGCAGGCGAGCGCGATGACGACCGCGTTGTCACCACCGAGCAGGATGTCGATCGCGATGATCTGGCCCACCGCAAGCCAGAACGCCGCGCTGAACAGTGACTCTTCCATTGCCTCTCCACGCGCTGCGGGCCGACCCCGCGGCGGCTCGCAGCATAGAGACCCGGTGCGGGCATGTCCATCGCAGTAGATGCGGCGATCCACCCGTATGCAGCACACCGTACAACCGGCACGAGCACCGCCGTGCCACGGGTCGCGGCATTCCCGGAGGCTCGGCTAGAATGGCCCGCAGGACGCAGTAAACGCGGGAGGCGGACGGCGTGAGTTACGACATCATCGGCGATATCCACGGCCACGCGCGCACGCTCGAAGCGCTGCTCGGCACGCTGGGATACGCCGAAGTGGACGGCGTGTACCGGCACCCGACGCGGCGCGCGGTGTTCCTCGGCGATTTCATCGACCGCGGCCCGGCGCAGCGTGGCGTTATCCGCATCGTGCGCCCGATGATCGACTCCGGCAGCGCACTGGCGGTGATGGGCAACCACGAATTCAATGCGATCGCCTACGCGACCCCGCGCGCCGGCGGCGGTTACTTCCGCGAGCACGACGCGCACAACTACCAGCAGCACAAGGCCTTCCTCGACGCGTGGGAATACACCGCGGACTACCGCGAACTGCTGGACTGGTTCGCCCGGTTGCCATTGTGGCTGGATCTGGGCGGGTTGCGCGTGGTGCACGCATGCTGGGACGGCGCCGCGATCGAGCGTATCGCACGCTTCTACGGCCGCGACGGAAGACTCGGCAACAGCCTGCTCTACGCCGCATGCTCGCCGGGCAAGTGGGAGTACAAGGCCGTGGAAACACTGCTGAAGGGCAAGGAAATCCCGCTGCCCGTCCACCACCGCTTCGAGGACGTCGACGGCATCGTGCGCCACCACATCCGCGTGCGCTGGTGGGACCGGGGCGCGCGCAGCTATCGCGCGGCGTTCCTCGGCTCCGAACAGCTCGTGACCGCGATCCCCGACGACCGGATCGACGGCGATCACCTGGTCGAGTACGCCCACGACGACGTGCCGGTGTTCATCGGGCATTACTGGCTGGGCGGCACCCCGGCGCCGCTGGCGGGGAACATCGCCTGCCTGGACTACAGCGTCGCGCGACCCGGCGGGCAACTGGTCGCGTATCGCTGGGACGGCGAACGTGAACTGGACGCCCGCAAGTTCGTCGCCGAGCCGGCACTCGAGTTCACGCTGACGGAAACGCTGGCGTGAACGCGCTGCCGGCCAGCGTGCGCGTGGTCGAGGTCGGCCCGCGCGACGGGCTGCAGAACGAGCGCGAGTTCGTTCCCACCGCGACCAAGCGCGAGCTGATCGCGCGCCTCGCCGCCGCCGGCCTGCGCAGCATCGAGGCCACGGCCTTCGTGTCGCCCAAGTGGGTACCACAGATGGCGGACGCGGCCGAACTGCTGCGCACGCTGCAGCGCACGACCGGCGTCGACTATCCGGTACTGACGCCGAACCTGGCCGGTTTCGAGGCCGCACTGGCAGCCGGCGCCACCGAGGTGGCGGTGTTCGCCGCCGCCAGCGAGAGCTTCTCGCGACGCAACGTGAACTGTTCGATCGCCGGGTCGCTGGCACGCTTCGTGCCGATCATGGAGGCCGCACGCGATGCCGGCGTGCGCGTGCGTGGTTACGTCTCGTGCGTGCTGGGCTGCCCGTACGAAGGCGCGGTCGCTCCCGGGCGTGTGCGCGACGTGGCCGCAGCGCTCTACGACGGGGGCTGCTACGAGGTCAGTCTCGGCGACACCATCGGCACCGGCACGCCGCTGGCGACCGCCCGGCTGGTCGCGTGCGTCGCCGAGCGCGTGCCAACGCATTGCCTGGCCGGACATTTCCACGACACCTACGGCATGGCGATCGCGAACATCTACGCAGCGCTGCAGAGCGGCGTGGCGGTATTCGATGCCTCGGTGGCCGGGCTCGGCGGCTGCCCCTACGCACCCGGCGCATCGGGCAACGTCGCGACCGAGGACCTCGTCTACCTGCTGGACGGACTCGGCATCGACAGCGGCATCGATCTCGAGGCGCTGATGGACTGCGCGGTGTGGATCAGCGAACGGCTGGGCCGGCGCCCCGCCTCGCGGGTGACGCTGGCGCGCCGCGGCTGCGCCTGATGGCGGCTTCGGTACAGCGGAGGGGCACGGCATGGCGCGCTACGACTACGGCGGACGCACCGTACTGATCACCGGCGCCGGCAGCGGCCTCGGGCACCTGGCCGCCGCCGCCTTCGCCGCGGCGGGCGCCCGGCTCGCGCTGGCCGACATCGATCTCGGCACGCTCAACGCCACCGTCGCCACGCTGCCGGCGAGCGCCGACCGGGTGCTCGCGATGCGCTGCGACGTCGCGATCAACAGCGAAGTGCAGCAGTTCGTCGCCGCCACCGTCGCGCGCTTCGAGCGGCTGGACGTCGCGATCAACAACGCCGGCATCGGTCATCCACTGGCGCGCATCGAGGACTGCGACGAGAGCGTGTTCGACCGCAACATCGCGGTGAACCTCAAGGGCGTGTTCCTGTGCCTGCGTGCGGAGCTGCCGCCGATGGTGCGCCAGGGCGGCGGCGTGATCCTGAACGTGGCCTCGGTCGCCGGCGTGACCGGCGCGCCGCTGCTCGGCCCCTACGCGGCGGCCAAGCACGGCGTGATCGGGCTCACCCGCACCGCCGCGCTCGAGTACGCGCAACGCAACGTGCGCATCAACGCGCTGTGCCCGGGCTTCACCGACACGCCGTTGCTCGATCCGCTGCGCGAGCGCGGCTCCACGCTGCAGAACATGGCGGCCGCGAACCCGATGCGGCGCCTCGCGCGGCCCGAGGAGATCGTGCAGGCGATGCTGTGGGCCTGCGCCGACGACAACGGTTTCCTGAACGGACAGGCGATCACCCTCGACGGCGGCCTGACCGCGGGATGAGACAAATTTTCGCAGGTCCGGGCTGTGCCCGGACATTCGTGCCAAACCCGTTCGGCCACACGCCGAAATCAGGGGAGCGCGGCGCGGTCGGCGAACAGCGTGACGCGGCGTGCGTGGCGGGCCACCGCCTGCGCGGGCGTGCGATCGGGATCCTCGGCACCGTGCAGCACGCGCGCCAGCGCGGCTGCCTTGTCGGCGCCGCTGACCAGGAACCAGACCGCACGGGCACCGTTGATGTACGGCACGGTGAGCGTGATGCGCTCGCGCGCCGGTTCCGGGCCGCGCGCCGCCACCACGCACTGCGTGCGCTCGTGCAGCGCGCTCGCGCCGGGAAACAGCGAGGCGGTGTGGCCGTCGGCACCGATCCCGAGCAGCACCAGGTCCAGTTGCGGCGGCAGGTACCGTTGGTAGCGTTCGGCGCTGGCCTGCGCGCTCGCGGCGCACACCATCGGATGCACGCGCGGCGCCGCGACTCGATCGAGCAGCGCCGCGCGCGCCATCGCCTCGTTGCTGAGCGCGTCACCGCGCGGCACGAAGCGCTCGTCGCTCCAGTAGACGTCGATGCACGACCAGTCGAGCCGCGCCTCCGCGAGCCGCTGGTACAGCGCGCGCGGTGTCGAGCCGCCGGCGAGCGCGACCGAAAACCCGCCGCGCGCCGCGATCGCGCGCCGCGCCGCCGCCACAAACGTGCGCGCGGCGGCGGCAGCCAGGTCTGCGGGCGAATCGAAGCGGCGGATGCGCACGCTAGTCGCTCGCGCACGGGGTGCAGTCGGTGGCGGGCGCGGGCATCGGGTTGTACCAGCTGCGGCCGTTGCGCGCGAGCAGCATCTCGGCGCTCGCCGGCCCCCAGCTGCCCGCCGCGTAGTTCGGGAAACCGCTGGCGGGACTCTCGCGCCACAACTCCAGCAGCGGCTCGACGATCTCCCACGCCGCGCGCGCCTGGTCCGCGCGCATGAACAGCGTGGTCGAGCCTTCGATGATTTCCTGCAGCAGCGTCTCGTAGGCCTCGCGCGACGGTGCGCCGAAGGCCTCGTCGTACTTGAAGTCCATCGCCACGCTGCTCAGCTTCATGCCGGCGCCGGGGACCTTGGCCTGGAATCCGAGCACGATCTCCTCTTCCGGCTGGATGCCGATCAGTAGCCGGTTTGCCTCGAAATTGTCGGTGGCGCGCACCGGGAACATGCGGTGCGGCACCGGCCGGAAGGCGATCACGACCTGCGAGAGCTTGCGCGGCATGCGCTTGCCGGTGCGCAGGTAGAACGGCACGCCGTGCCAGCGCCAATTGTCGATGTAGAGTTCGAGCGCGGCGTAGGTCTCGGTGCTAGAACGCGGATCCACGCCCTGCTCCTGCCGGTAGCCGCACACGGTCCTGCCGTCCAGGCTGCCGGCGGAATACTGGCCGCGCACCGCGCAGGCGTGCGGATCGTCGATCGGCAGCGTGCGCACCGCCTTCAGCACGTCGACCTTCTTGTTGCGCAGTTCCTCGGCCTCGTAATTGACCAGCGGCTCCATCGCCACCAGGCAGAGCAGCTGCAGCAGGTGGTTCTGCATCATGTCGCGCAACGCGCCGGCGCCGTCGTAATAGCCGCCGCGCGTCCCCAGCCCGTCGGACTCCGCCACCGTGATCTGCACGTGGTCGACGTAGCGGCGGTTCCAGATCGGCTCGAACAGCGCGTTGGCGAAGCGCAGCGCGAGGATGTTCTGCACCGTTTCCTTGCCCAGGTAATGGTCGATGCGGTAGATCTGTCCCTCGTCGAACACCGCGCGCAGCGACGCATCGAGCGCCTCGGCCGAGCCGAGGTCGTGGCCGAAGGGCTTCTCGACGACGATCCGGTTCAGCGGGTTCCCGCGCCCCAGCCCGACGGCGCCGAGCCCGGCGGCGACGCGTGCGAACACGCCCGGCGGCGTCGACAGATAGAACACCCGCGCGGCCGGCGCGCCGGCTTCCTGCTCGGCTCGTTCGATGCGCGCGGCGAGCGCGGCGTAGGTGGCGTCCTCGTCGAAGCCGCCCGCCTGGTATTCGATGCTGGAAACGAAGGCGGCCCAGCGATCGGGATCGGGGGCTCCGCGGCGCGAATGCGCACCCAGCCCTTGCTGCATGTCGTTGCGGAACTGGTCCTGCTCGCCTCGTCGCGCCACCCCGATCACCACGAAGCGCTCGGGCAGGTGGCCGTCGAGGTAGAGGTTGTACAGCGCGGGCAGCAGCTTGCGCCGCGTGAGGTCACCGGTCGCGCCGAAGATCGCCACCACCACCGGTTGTCGCTTGGGCATCACGGCGCTCCCCATGCAGAGTGGAACACACCATCGCGATCGGTGCGCTCGTAGGTGTGCGCGCCGAACAGATCGCGCTGGGCCTGGATCAGGTTCGCCGGCAGCCGTGCGCTGCGCATGCCGTCGAAATACGCGAGTGCCGCGGCCAGCGCCGGAGCGGGAATGCCGGCATCGATCGCCACGCGCAGCGTCGCGCGCAGGCCGTCGACGCTGTCGTCGAGCGCCCGCACCGCAACCGGCGCCGCCAGCAAATTCGGCAACACGGGATCGGACGCGAACGCGGCGGCGATCGGGTCGAGGATCGCGGCGCGGATGATGCAGCCGGCGCGCCAGATACGTGCGACCGTGGCGAGCTCGGTACCGAACCCGTACTCCGCCGATGCCTGCGCGATCTGCGCCAGGCCCTGCGCGTAGGCGATCCAGGCACCCGCATGGTACGCACGTTCCAGCGCCTCCAGCGCCACGGCGCGATCGAGCGGTGCCGCCGGGGGGTCGGAATACAACGGCGCCAGGCGCAGTCGCTCGGTCTTGTACGCCGAGAGCTCGCGTGCGCTGACCGCCGCGTCGATCGCCGGCACCGGCACGCCCAGGTCCATCGCGTCCTGCGAACTCCATTTGCCGGTGCCCTTGGCGCGCGCGCGATCGAGCACCGCATCGACCAGCGCGCCCGCGCCGTGTGGCTCCGGCGTGCGCAGCACCTCGACCGTTATCTCGACCAGGTAACTCTGCAGCCTCCCGGCATTCCAGCGTGCGAACTCGGCCGCCATCTGTTCGTTGCTCATGCCGAGGCGGCGGCGCATCAGGTCGTAGCACTCGGCGAGCATCTGCATCAGCGCGTATTCGATGCCGTTGTGGATCATCTTCACGTAATGGCCCGCCGCGCCCTCGCCCATCGGCGCCACGCAGGGCTCGTCCCCGACGCGCGCCGCCGCGCTCTCGAGCAGCGGGCCCAGCCGCTCCCACGCGCGCTGGCCGCCGCCGGGCATCATGCTCGGCCCGTGGCGAGCGCCGCTCTCGCCGCCCGAGACGCCCATGCCGACGAACTCGATGCCGTCGGCCGCGAGCTCGGCGATGCGCCGCGTGGTGTCGCGATGGAAGCTATTGCCGGCATCGACGATGAAATCCCCGCGCGCGAGCAACGGGCGCAGCCCCGCGACCACCGAGTCGACGGTAGGGCCCGCCGGCACCAGCAGCAGCACCACGCGCGGGATACGCAGCGCGGCGACGAATTCCGCCAGGTCGTCGAAGCCCTGGATGTTGTCGGCGGGGAGTTCGCGCAGCTCGGCCGACTTGCTGCGGTCACGGCTGTAGCCTGCGACCACGTTGCCGCGATCGGCCAGGTTCAGCAGCAGGTTCATTCCCATCGTGCCGAGCCCGATCAGTCCGAGCTCGAATTGCGTGGCCTTGGCCATCAGACGGTCCTCCGGGTGCGGCGATCGAAGCGCTGCGCGGGGAAATAGTGCGTCATCAGCATGGCATTGGATGGCCGAATATTGAATCATGGTTCGCAAGGGCGCCACTATCTCGTTCCAGCACGGTTGTCACTCGCAACAAAGTGCGATATGTTCCGCACACAATGAAGGGCTTGGCTTGTCACCTCAACACGATACAGATTCCTGAACTGAGCAGAATCACTTATTAATAATCGGAATGTAGTGTCCAAGGAGGGAATATGATTCGCAGGATTGCGGCGGTCTGCTTTGCCGTATTCATTTTGGGCGGTTGTGCATCTGCACCGAAGCAGACCTTCAATGCCGAAGCTAATGCTGATCTCAAGAAAATCGCGGTGCTGACACCGCCTGCTCCGCCTGAAATCTCTGTGGTCATTCTCAATCATCCCGGCATGCAGTTCGGCTTGGTTGGGGGCTTGATTGCGGCTGCGGAGATGTCGGGAAAGACCAGCAGCTATCAGTCCGCCGTCGCCGGTCAGGAACCGGATTGGACGTCGCATGCCATCGCGGCGGTCAAGAATGAACTGGCGGCAATAGGGTACACGGTTGTGGATCAGCCGGTAGTCCGCAAGCAGGGATCGGATTTTCTGGACAGCTATCCTGCCAGCGACGTCGACGCGTACCTGGATTTCAAATTCAATATTAGTTATGTCGCCTCTACCCCAACATCGGATTACGTACCGGGAGTGACGCTGAGCGCGCGCCTCGTCGAGCGCAAGTCAAAATCCGTGCTGTATGAAGAGCAATACAGCTACGGCCATTCGAACCCCTATCTGAAGACCGTGCATCTCGCCAGCGATGAAAAATATCGCTACGCTGACATCGATACCCTGAAAACGCACGGAACAGAAAGCCTCTCTGGTTTGACGAACGGAATTGATGCGATTGCTCAGCGGGTCGCACAGCACATCAAGCCAAAACACGCTAGTCAGACGGTCGTGAGTCAGTGAGTCTGGTAACAGCGCAACCAGCCACGGTATTGATCTTGGCGGCGATATGCGCTGCTTGCGCTCCGATCAACTACAGTCAGCGCATGCAGTCCGCAATCGTCTGCTGCGAGCAATATCGGGATGTACACTACCGTCCGATCGAGTTCAACGACCCTCAGCGAATAGCGGTCGGCGCAGAAGGCGACCCAGTGCGCAGATTCGCCGAGGGTATCAGTTATTTCGCGGCATTCGATTTGCCGGTCTATGAGCGTGCGTATGAGTTACGGATCGTAAGTGAGCCCGTTGGAGATCAGCTTTTCATTCCTACGGTCGTATTGCTTGACGATAATTATCGGGAGATTCATCGCATAGAACCGGACGTGTTCGAATATTCGAACGGTGTATTGAAGCACGCCTTCTTCATCAATTACGATCAGCGGGAAGCAAGCTACCTGATTGTCTATGCACGCAAGGATGATTCAGGAAATGCGATGAATGCGGTCTCCGTGGCGGCGGCCACCATACCAATCACTGGAAAGCCATTCGTGTTCTATTACACCCATCATCGGGAAGTGACATCCACCATCCGGACCGCTCCTGGCGGTCGCTTGGAAGTCACGGCCACTTTGTATGCCCCGCGGATCGTCGGCCAAGACAATGCCAAAGACGCTGACGGGCCGAAAGTATCTGGCAAGGCCTCTGAGCCACGCTGACAACTCTGCTGCCGTTGTGGCGGCGCCTGATTACAGAGCCGGCTCTGACGCTCTCGGAGGAACGCTCGGATAGTTGCTTGGAAGGATATGCGTGGGCGCATCGACGGCTCGCGCAACCGGCAGAGACCCGATCAGCCCGAGCTCGAATTGCGTGGCCTTGGGCATCAGACGGTCCTCCGGGTGCGGCGATCGAAGCGCTGCGCGGGGAAATGGCGCGTCATCGCCGAGCCTGCGGGGCCGAGCAGCAGCTGCGCCCGGCGGTTGATACGGTGGAACAGCGGCACCAGATCGCGGTCGTGGCGGCCCGCGGCGGCATCGGCAAGCACGAAGCGCTCCAGCGCGGCCTCGGCTTGCTGCCAGTCCGCGGGGCGTGACCCGAGCAGCGTCGCGAGGTCGTCCAGATCCGCCTCCAGCACGGCCTGTCCGATCTCGTCGTGACGCTGCAGGTGCCGCGCGAGCCGGAACGCGACGTGGAGCTGGTGGTCGTGGTAGGCGTCGCCGGTGTGCAGCGCGCGCAGCGAACGCACCAGGTGCTCGTGGAGGCCTCTCACCACGCTCGGTCGCGGCGCCGGCGCATCGACCTCGGGCAGTTCGATGCCGAGGATCTCCGCGAGCGCCTCGATCGCGAACAGATCGGTTTCCGAACACCAGCGCAGATTGATCATTACGTCCGACCCGGGCGGCGGCTCGCGCAGCGTGGCGCCGAGCGCAAGGTGATTGGTCAGCGTGAACGCGAAGTAGTAGACGCGGATCGCATCGAGGTCGACCGGCCGCCCGCTCAGCTCGGCGTAGCGCGTGTACAGCGCGTCGAAATCCCCGTAACCGATCACGGTGTCGCGGATCCGCCAGCCGGCGAGATCCATCATCGGATCGCCGATGTGCCCCAGCTCGAGATCGAGCGCCGCCAGCACACGCCCGCCGCCATGGTGGAACTGTCCGCCGTCCCACAGCACCGGCGCCTCGCGCCCGCGCGTGTCGGGCCAGTTGCGCTTCAGCCAGCCGAGGCAGAACTCCATCAGCGGTTCCGGATGCCGCTTGCGTTCGCGGAAGATCTGTTCGTAGCGCTGGATGCCGAGGCGCCCCGACTCCGCCGGCGTCGCGGCGCGGCGTATGCCGGCCTCGACGAACGGCTGCAGCGGCAGCGCGTGCAGCCTCGCCAGCAGCTGCAGGTAGTGATCGACCACCGCACGCCGCTCGTCGTCACCGGTCCCGGCGAAGTCCTCGCGCCCGGGAACCCGGTCCATCACGTAGGCGGGTGGATCCTCGATCCAGCCGTGCACGCGCGCCACCGGGATGCCGAAGCCGTGCAGCAGCGACTGGAAGCGCATCTCGTGCTCCAGCGGAAACACCATCGGCATGTCGGTGCGCTCGCCGCGCACGCAGAGCGCGAGCCGTTCACCCTCGCACTCCAGTTCGACGAACCACACCGGCCGCCAGCGCGCCTGGCGCTCGATGCGCAGCACGCGCCCCCCCAGGCGTTCGTGCAGCCAGTCCGCGATCTTCGCCTCGGCCGTCCGCTCCCCGTCGTCCATCGCATCGTCCTCCGCCGGCCATCGCGGTCGAACCCGCGCTCGCCACCAAGCATATCGCAAGCCGGGTGGATCGAAGTGCATCGCCTCTTCGTGGATAATCGCCCCGTCATGGAACCTGCCGCGCGGCCTGGACCGGCCGACTGCACACGCCTCGTGCAGGCCCATGCGGGACAGGCATGGCGCTCGGCACCATCCGCCGGCAAGCGGAGTTGAAATGAGGAGAATAAAATGAAGTTCCCGATTGCCGTCGAACCGGGTAGAGATACCACGGCTTTCGGTGTAGTAGTACCCGATCTGCCGGGGTGCTTCCCGGCGGATGACACGCTCGAGGAGGCCTACACGAACGCGGTGGAGGCGATCGAGGCATGGGTGCTACGTGGCATCGACCGCTTCGCGGCACGCTCGGGCGAGACTCGCAGCGGGTTCCCGGCCCGTGCGGCGCTGGATGAGATGCGCCGCGCGTAGAACCCGCGTGAACACGGATCGACGCTGATGAAAAAAACCACTCGAACGAACCGCGCACGACGACTCGATCCCCCGCTGCCACCACCCACCGACTGGCGCACCACGGATACCCACGAACTGGTCAAACGCAAGCTTCGTGCGCGCGAAGAACGTCATCGGATCACGAATCTGGATCCGACGCAGCCGGTATTCTCGAATTTCGAGGTGCGATCGCCGAGCGGCATGGTCTACCGGGCCGAGGTTCGCGATCTGCTCACGCGCCAATTCTCCTGCACGTGCACCGATTTCCGCATCAACGGGCTCGGTAGCTGCAAACATCTGGAAGCGATCCTGCTGCAGCTTGGCCGGCGCCATCGCGCCGAGTACAAGGCGGCGCAACGGCTGGGTTCACCGCGCGTGGACATCGTGCCCGATGCCGCAGCGCAGGGCCTGCGCATCGACCGCAACCTTACGAAGCTCTCGCGCGCTCTGCGCGGGTACTTCGATGCTCACGGATTGCAGCGCTGCGACATCGAGCCGGAGACACTGCTCGCGCAGCTGCGCGCTTCGCGCAGCAGACGACTTCGCATCTCGCAGGACGTGCCAGCGTGGATCGAGGTACGCCGCCGTGAGCGCGATCGCATCCTTGGCCGGCGTGACTATCTCGCCGGCATTGCCGCGGGCACGCATCCCGAACAGATCACGCACAGTCCGTTACTGCCGTACCAGCGCGAGGGCATGCTCCATCTGGCGTTCACCGAGCGTGCACTGCTCGCCGACGAGATGGGACTGGGCAAGACCATCCAGGCCATCGCCGCCTGTGCGCTGCTCGGGCATCTCGGCAAGGCGCAGCGTGTGCTGATCGTGACGCCTGCCTCGCTGAAAGCGGAGTGGGAAGAGCAGATCCGCCGCTTCACGGACCTCCCGGTCGGACTCGTGTACGGCGCTCGGGGAGTGCGCGTACGGATGTACGCGGCCGAGGATCCGCCGTTCTTCACCATCGCCAACTACGAGCAGATCGTCACCGACAGCCTGGACATCAACGCGCGGCTGCGGCCCGATATCGTGGTGCTCGATGAGGCGCAGCGCATCAAGAACTGGTCCACGAAGACCGCCCAGGCGGTCAAGCGGCTGGAGAGCCGCTACGCCTTCGTGCTGACCGGAACTCCGATCGAGAATCGTATCGACGAGTTGCGTTCGATCGTGGATTACCTCGACCCCGCACTGCTCGGCCCGCTGTTCCGCTTCAATCGCGAGTACTACGAGTTCGACGACAAGGGCCGGCCAGCCGGTTACCGCAATCTCGACCGGCTGCGTGAGCGCGTACACCCGGTCCTGCTTCGCCGACGCAAGGCGGATGTGGAGACCGAACTTCCGGATCGTACGGATCGCAACCTGTTCGTCGCCCTGACGCCGGCGATGCGCGATGAATATACGCCCGTCGCACGACAAGTCGCCGAACTGCTGGCGATCGCGCAGCGCCGGGCCCTGTCGCCGAAGGAACAGGATCTGCTGATGCTGCGGCTGAACATGATGCGCATGATCTGCGACACTCCAGGCATCATGAAGAACAATCCCTCTCGCGAATGTCCGAAACTCGACGAACTCGCGCGCGTGCTGGACGAGTGTCTCGCCGATGCCGATGTGAAGGTCATCGTGTTCTCCGAATGGACCGGCATGCTGGAGCGCGTGCGCGAGTGGGCCGACAGCCAGCGTATCGGTTATGCCTGGCACACCGGTGATGTCCCGCAGAAGCGACGCCGCGCGGAAATCCTGGCCTTCCGCCAGGATCCGGCGTGCCGGCTGTTCCTCAGCACCGACTCCGGTGGCGTGGGGCTCAACCTGCAGAATGCCAGTGTCGTGATCAACTGCGATCTTCCGTGGAACCCGGCGCGACTCGAGCAGCGCATCGCGCGCGCCTGGCGCAAGAACCAGTTGCGCGCCGTCACCGTGGTGAACCTGATCGCCGAGGACACCATCGAGCACGGAATGCTGGCGTCGCTCGCGCAGAAGACCGAACTCGCGCAGGGCGTGCTGGACGGCATGGGCAACCTCGCGCAGATCAAGCTCAAGGGGGGAAGACAGGCATTCCTGAAACGGCTGGAGCAGGTAATGGCGGCACCGCCGCCGGAAGGGACGCCGACACCGAGGACGCCGCCATCCGATCCGGCGGCGAACTTCGCCGCGCGCGCCCGCGAATTACTGGGCGATGGCCTCGAACAATGCGAAGAAACCCGGGTGCCGGGCGCACCGGATCCGGTCATCGTCGCCGTGGTACGGGACGGCGCCGATCGCGAACGCGTGGAGACCGTATTCGCCGAGACCACATGGCCCGGTGCTCCACCGGTATTGCAGGTAATCGACGCCATCACGCGGCAAGCGCTGGACAAGCTCGCGGCGACCGGCATGATCAGCATCCACACACGGACGACTCGGTCACTGTTGCCCGCGGCGACGTGAAGGAGGGAGGCTCCGGGTCGCCGACTGCGTGCCCCCCTCACAACCGGCCGATCACGTCGTCCGCGAAACGCTTGATGCCGTCGATCTTGGCGGAGACCGGTGCCTTGGGATCGACGCCATAGAACAGCCACGGCATCGTGCATGCGACGTCGACACCCATGTCGCGCATGGCGCGATAGCCGTCGGCGCCGAACGCGTCGCTGCAGCCGAAGGACAGGATCCGGAACGGCTCCGCCGCGCGCTCCGAGGCCGCGCGCAGCGTGCGCACTTCCCCGATCAGGGCGTGCAGTTCAGCGAGGCTGTGGAGGTCCGCGATCCAGCCGTCGTTCTGCACTGCGCGGCGCAGCGCGGGCTTCGAGAAGCCGCCGACGTAGACCGGAATCGGCGCGGTCGGGGCGGGACGCATCTTGAGCGGTGCGAAATCGTAGAACTCGCCGTGGTGCTCGACCCAGTCACCCGACCAGAGCTTGCGCAGCACCGTGATCATCTCGTCGGCGCGCTTGCCGCGCTGCCCGAACTGCTGGCCACCGGCGGCGAACTCCTCCGGCATCCAGCCCATGCCGGCGCCGAGCGCGATGCGATTGCCGGTCAGGGCGGCCGCGCTGGAAAGCAGCTTCGCGACATGAAAGGGGTTGCGCGCCGGAAGCACGTAGACGCTGGTGTAGAACCACAGCTTCTTCGTCGCGGTCGCCATCGCCACGGCTGCCAGCCAGGGATCGACGAACGGGTCGTCCGCAGCGAAGCGCGGCACGCCGTCCGGCGTGTAGGGATACGGGACGGAAAGCGTTTGCGGGTAGATCAGGTGATCCGGCAGCGTGACGACGTCGAAGCCGCTGTGCTCGGCCGCAACCGCGAGCGGAACGAAGTCCGCGGGATCGGTGAAGGCGATCGAAACTCCGAATTGCATGGCGGTGGCGCTCCTCGCATTGGCCGTGTCGCGCAGCATGAAACGGACGAGCGCCGGCAGCATCATCCCGGTAGATGAATCGCCGGCCGAGCAGATGGCGGATGTCGTGAGGCACCCGGAATTGGCCGACATCACCCGTTCGAATGAGATTTCGGCACCTCATGGGCAGTCCGTCCCCTGCAACGGGTTGCACAAAGCGGGCGCAGGCGCTGAAATCCGCGCATGGCCCGACTCCGTCGAATCAATGAGGAGGTTCCCGGTGAACGATGCAGAACGCGCAATTCTCGACGGTTCGGCTTGGGCGGACTTCTGCGACCGCCTGAAAGCGATCGGCCCGCTGGTGCTCGGCGACCAGGTACCCAGGGACGCGTTGACGGCGGCCGAGGGCTACCGCTACCTGAGCCGGCTGCTGCGCGGTGGGCTGGAGGCGTTCCTCGAGTACGGTGACCCGCTCTTCCCCCAACTGCGGTGTCCTGCGCACGAGACGCTCAAGCTTGGCGCGGACAATCCCGACAACCGCTACGAGAGTTGCGCGATCGACGCCGCCCACGACTACCGCATCAGCGGTACCCGCGGCACCGTCGACTACCTGGGCTTCGGTGCCGTGATCAACCGGTACGCGTCGGGCGGCGGCATGGAGACCACGGGCTACATCGATGCCAGGGACATGCAGATCGGCCCGGACGGACGCTTCGAGCTGATCGTGAGCCAGCGCGAACACCCGGGCAACTGGCTTCGCATGGGGCCCGCGACCAACTCGATCAATGTGCGGCAGACCTTTCAGGATCGACGCAGCGAACGTCCCGCGGAATTGCGGATCGAGCGCATCGGCGCGGCAGGCGAGTATCCGCAACCGCTCGATGCCGCACAGCTCATGCGCGCACTGCAGGGTGCGGTCGGCTTCGTGCACGGCAGCGCCGTGATGTTCGAGAACTGGGCCGAGAGCTTTCTGCCGACGCTGAATCGGCTGCCACCGGCGGACCAGGAGTACTGCCGCAGGATCGGCGGCGACCCCAACATCTTTTACTTCCATGGCGCATGGCGTCTCGCACCCGACGAAATGCTGGTCATCACCGCGCCGCGCATACCGCAATGCCAGAGCTGGAACTTCCAGCTGAGCAACTGGTGGATGGAATCGCTCGACTACCGCTACCACCGGATCCACGTCAACAAGCACACCGCTCGCTACGAGCCCGACGGCAGCGTCCGGATCCATGTCGCACACCGCGATCCCGGGTTGCCGAACTGGATCGATACCGCCGGGCACGGCACGGGCACGATGTGCTGGCGCTGGATAGGTGCTGGCGAGCATCCCCTGCTCGACGCCGAGGTGCGCCGTATCTGAGCATCCGCGCCGGCGCCGTTCGCCGGAACGAAACGCAGTGGCCACGGCGGCCTCACACCTCGCCGCACGGGGCGCTCATTGCGGTTCGTCGACGTACCGCGGTGTCGGGTAGTACGGGGCGGTGGACCCGAGGTCGCCGCGCGCGCGTTCCAGTTCGGCACGCGCCACCGTCCGCAGGTGCACCTCGTCCGGCCCGTCGAGGAAATGCATCGCGCGTCCCCAGGTCCACAGGAACGACAACGGTGTGTCGGGTGTCAGCCCCATGGATCCGAAGACCTGGATCGCGCGATCGACGACCAGCGTCTGCAGGCGCGCGGCGACCAGCTTGATCGCGGACACATCCACCTTCGCCGCGCCGTTGCCGTGGCGATCCATCGTCGCGGCCGCGCGCAGCACGAGCAGTCGTGCCTGGTCGATCTCGACCCGCGACCATGCGATCCAGTCCTGGACATTGGCATGCTCGGCAAGGTGCCTGCCGAAGGCCTTGCGCGTCAGCGCGCGCTCGCACATGAGCTCCAGCGCGAGCTCGCACTGCCCAATGGTGCGCATGCAGTGGTGCACACGCCCGGGGCCCAAGCGCGCCTGGGCGAGCGCAAAGCCCCTTCCGGCCTCGCCGAGCAGGTTCGATCGCGGCACCCGCACGTTGCGCAACAGCAGCTCGCAATGCCCCTCGGGCGCGTGGTGATGCATGATCGGGACGTTGCGCAGCACGTGCAGACCCGGCGTATCCATCGGCACCAGCACCATCGAGTGACGCTGGTGCGGCGATGCCTGCTCGTCGGTGATGCCCATGACGATGCACAGCCGGCAGTTCGGATGCATGGCGCCGGTCGTGAACCACTTGCGGCCGTTGATCACCAACTCGTCGCCCTCGCTCCGGATCGAGGTGCGGATGTTGGTCGCGTCCGACGAGGCCACGTCCGGCTCGGTCATCGCGAAGCAGGAGCGGATCGATCCGTCCAGCAGCGGTTCGAGCCATCGCTCGCGCTGCTCCCCGGTGGCGAACAGGTGCAGCAACTCCATGTTGCCGGTGTCGGGCGCGTTGCAGTTGAACACCTCCGGGGACCAGGGCACGCGCCCCATGATCTCGGCAAGCGGCGCGTATTCGAGGTTGCCGAGCCGTGTTCCCGGCTCGTCGTCGCGCAGGCCCGGCAGGAACAGGTTCCAGAGTGCTTCGTCGCGTGCCCTCGCCTTGAGGGGCTCGACAACGTCGAGCGGGTACCTCCCGCCCCCGGCAGCACGCAACCAGGCATCGTTGCGTGGCAGCACGTGCTGGCGCATGAACGCCTGCAGGCACTGCCGCATCTGCTGTACCGCCCCGGCGTACTCGAAGTCCATCGCCTGCCCCCCCTCTACGCGGATTCGATGGCTTCGATGGCGCGTCGTGCGAATACCACACCGAGACGCCCCACGTCCTGCGCGTTTTCCGCACTGGCCACGCCGCTCGCGGCACGCGAGGCGATGCCCTCGAAGATCACCGCGAGCCGGAACAGCGCGAACGCGCTGTGGAATGGCACGAGACAACCGGACTCCGGCGCACATGCGCTATAGGCGTCCAGGTACTCGGCCTGCGTCGGGATGCCGAGCGCCGCGAGATCGCGGTCCCGCATGCCCATGTATTCGTCGCTCCGCAGCCGCCACGCAAGTGCACTGTAGGCAAGATCCGCGAGCGGGTGCCCCAGGGTGGCGAGTTCCCAGTCGAGCACCGCAACCACGCGCGGCTCGGTCGGGTGGAACATCAGGTTGCCGATCCGGAAATCGCCGTGGGCGATCGTCGTGACATCGTCGTCCGGCAGATGCGCGGGCAGCCACTGGATCAACTGCTCCACTTCGGGAATCTCGCGCGTCCTGGACAATGCCCACTGCCGTGACCAGCGCGCGATCTGGCGCTCGAAGTAGTTGCCCTGGCGCCCGAAGTCCGCGAGGTCCTGCGCGCGCCAGTCGACGTGATGAAGCGCAGCCAGGGTCTCGGCCATCGCCAGCACCATGGACCGACGGTCGCACGCCGCAACGCCGGGCAAGCTGCAGTCGGCGAACACCCGTCCCTCCACGCGCTCCATCACGTAGAAGGCGGTGCCGATCAGGTCGGGATCCGCGTGGTACAGCAACATGCGCGGGACGGGAACCCCGGTGTTCGCCAGCGCCGACATGATGCGGTACTCGCGGTCGATCGCGTGTGCCGAGGGCAACAGCGGCCCGGCGGGTCGCTTGCGCAGAACCAGCCGCCGCTGCGCATAGTCGACGAAGAAGGTCGGATTGGACTGGCCACCATCGATGCGCTTCAGCACCATGGCGCCGCTCGCACCCTCGATCCGCTGACGCAGGAATTCGTCCAGTCGCACCATGCAGTCGCTGCTCGTGCCGTCGAGTCGGTCGGCTGCGCTCATCGCACGCTGCCTCGCCAGTGATGCCGGCTCAGCCGGGCATGGTCTCGAGTTCGCGCACGAGCGCGTTCAGGAACCCGATCACCTGGCCGCCATCGAGCGCGCGGTGATCGAACGTGAGCGAGGGGCGCAGCACGGGTCGCACCTCGACACGATGGCCGCCGTTCCCGTCCTCGATCGCAACCGGTGCATGCAGCATGCCTGGAAGCCCCAGCAAGGCAACCTGCGGCGGGTTGATGATCGCCTCGGCGCGCAGCACCGGCCCCAGCGAACCCGGGTTCGAGATCGTGAAGGTTCCACCCTCGAGCTCCCCGGCGCGCAGCGTCCCTTCGCGTGCCCGTGTCGCAGCCCCGGCAATCGCATCATTCAGTTCCACCAGCGACAAGCGCCCCGCGTCCCGTATCACCGGCACGACCAGCCCCTCCGGCGTGTCGACCGCAATGCCCAGGTTCACGACCTGCCAGTGCAGCGTGTGCGAATCGGTGAAGGTCGCGTTCAGCGCGGAGTGCTCGGGGAGCAGCCGGCAGACGGCGGCAGCGACGAAGCTCAGCACGGACAGGCTCGCGAGGTTCTGCGCCTTGCGCTGCGCGTTGAGGCGGGCGCGCTCGGCCAGCATGGCGCCGAGATCGATCTGCATATCGGCGGTGAGGTGCGGCGCGGTGCGCGCCGACTCCGCAAGCCGACGGGCGATGGTACGTCGTCGCAGCGAGTTCGGTCGCGCATCGCAGGGAATCGCGGCGTAACCGGCCGGGATTTCCGCCGCGCCGGATGCGTCCGCAGGTGCAGACTTCGGCGACGATGGGCCGGCGTCACCGACACCCGCCGCCCGCAACACATCGTCACCCGTGATGCGCCCGCCAGGGCCCGTGCCCACCAGCGACGCCAGGTCCACAGCATGCTCGCGCGCAAGCTGACGCACTCGCGGCGGGAGTCGGCCCGTATCCGAACCCGCCGATCCCGCCACCGCAGCGGCCACCGCCTCGGCGCTGGTGCCTGCCGCGGTCCACCAGCCGACCAGGTCGCCGACCTTCAGCTCGTCTCCTTCGTCCGCGACCCGGCGCGCAAGCACACCGTCATCGTCGGCGGTGATCTCCGCCAGGGTCTTGTCGGTCTCGACCTCGTAGAGGACCTGGCCTGCGGTGTAGGCCGCCCCCGGCTCGATGTGCCAAGCCACCAGCTTCGCGTTCTCCACCGACCCCATGTGCGGGATGCGGAGCTCCTTCAGCGTCGTCATCCGGGCGCTCCCTCCTCAGGTACCGTGAAGCTCGCGCGCGGCTGCGGCAATCTCGTCGACCGAGGGAATGCACAGCTGCTCGAGATCGTTGTGCTGCGGCAGCGGGACGTCCTTGGCCGCGACCCGCCGGATCGGCGCCTCGAGGTCGAAAAACGCCCGCTCCTGGATCTGCGCCGCGATTTCGGCTCCGGGGCCGGCGGTCTTCATGGCCTCGTGCACGATCATGGCGCGGTGCGTGCGCCTGACCGATGCGAGCACCAGTTCCCAGTCGAGCGGTACCAGCGAGCGCAGGTCGATCACTTCGATCTCGATGCCCTCGCCGGCGAGTCGCGCAGCCGCCGCGAGCGTGCGCTCGACCATCGACCCGTAGGTGATCGCGGTCAGCGCGTTGCCGGGGCGACGCACGATGCCCTTGCCGATCGGCACGATGAACTCCGGGTCGAGCGGCACCTCGCCCTTCTGGAAGCCCAGGCTGTTGACGCTGTGGAACAGCACAGGGTTCGGCTCGCGCAAGGCGGCCGTCATCAGGCCCTTGGCATCGGCCGCGGTCGAGGGAACCACGACCTTGAGCCCGGGGAAATGCATGCCCAGCACCTCGGGGCAGCTCGAGTGCTCGGAACCCGCGCCGCCCATGACGCCGATCGGGAAGATCACGACGGCGGTCATCGCCACGTCGAGGCCGTGCATATAGCGCCACTTGCCAAGCTTCTGGAAGATCTCGTCGCCGGCGATCAGCGCGAAATCGCCGAAGCCCATGTTGATCACCGGCTTCATGCCGGCGATCGCGGCACCGGCCGCGACACCGGCCTCGAAGGCTTCGGCGATGCCGCTATCGATCACGCGCTCGGTACCGAACTCGGCCGCAAGACCCTTCTCCGCACCGAACCAGCCACCGGTGGCGACGCCCTGGCCGAGAACGAAGATCCGCTCGTCGCGGCGCATCTCCTCCACCAGTGCAAGGCCCATCGCCGCGTTGTACGGCATCGTCGTCGTGCGTTGCTCAGCCATGATAGAGATTCCGGTAGATGACGGACGGATCCGGCGACGCCGCGGCCATCGCCGCCTCGTACGCCGTCTGTACCTGCGCCTCGGCCGCATCGCGCAACGCCTTCGCAACCTCGGGCGCCAGGTGCTCACCCAGGACCGGGAGCGGATCCCGGTACTGTTCGGCGTAGCGCGCGTCACGATAATTCTGCGGGTCACCTGCATAGTGACCACGGCGACGGAACACCTTGGCTTCGATCAGCGTGGGTCCTTCGCCGGCACGGGCGCGCGCGATCGCGGCTGCCGTGGCCTCGTGCACCGCGACGGCGTCCTGGCCATCGACGATCACGCCTGGAATCCCGTAACCCGCCGCGAAGTCCGCGATGTTTTCGGTGGGACACACAGCGCCGAGCTTCGTGCCGACCAACAGACCGTTGTTCTCGCAGAAATAGATCAGCGGCAGCTTCCACGCCGCCGCGTGAACCAGCGTTTCGTGAAACGTTCCGCGCGAGGCGGTGCCGTCGCCGAAGTTCGCGAGTGCCACCTGCCCGCTGCGGCGCAACTTCGCCGCCAGCGCCGCACCGGCCGCGAGCGGGTAGACACTGCCGAGCGTCGCACCCTCGCCCATCACGCCGATCGAATAGTCGACCCAGTGCGGCACGCCGCCGCCCTTGCCACGCGTGGCGCCGGTGACCTTGCCGAGCAGATCGCCGAGGATCGGATCGGGCGCCATGCCCTTGCCGATCGCCCACGAGCAACCCCGGCCCTGGTAGAACAGGTAGTCCTCATGCTTCATGGCGGCGGTGGCGCCGATGCCGGCCGCTTCCTGCCCCTCGCCCGGATGCCACCAGCCCGCGAAGCGGTGCTCTCGCACATGGCGTTCCATGCGTGTCTCGATCGCACGCGTGATCGCCATGCGGTGGTACAGGGTCTCTGTAAAGTCGGGATCGGAGCGCGTGCGCGGTCCCGGTCCGGGTACGGAGAATGCCATGCGCCGGTCCTCTGGGTTTTTGTTGCCGATCGAACGATGAAGGCAATCGCGCATCTCGTCTTCATGCGATCGCATGAAGCCTGGTGTTCCTGCAGCAAGGGACGCGTGGCAGCGGCTTCACGCTTCCACGGCACCCGCTTTCGTCTTAGGCTTGCACACGGTCATGGCATGCCCTCCCCCGGAGCCAGTCGCACATCACCCCGGAACACAGCCCGTCCTCGATCGAAATGGATAGCACCGGAAATTCAGCGCCTTCCTGCGCATGGCGCTTCGCCATCGCCCCGATGATGGAGTGGACCGATCGCCACTACAGGTATTTCGCGCGCCTGCTGTCGCGCCGCGTGCGGCTCTACACGGAGATGGTGACCAGCGCCGCGATCGTGCACGGCGATCGCGCGCGACTGCTCGACTTCGACGCCGCCGAGCACCCGCTCGCGCTGCAACTCGGCGGCAGCGATCCGCGCGAGCTCGCCCTGGCGGCACGCATCGGCGCTGACCGGGGTTACGACGAGATCAACCTGAACTGCGGCTGTCCGTCGGACCGCGTGCAATCGGGGCGCTTCGGCGCCTGCCTGATGGCCGAACCCGCGCTGGTCGCCGACTGCGTCGCCGCGATGCAAGCCGCGGTGGCGGTGCCGGTCACCGTGAAATGCCGCATCGGCATCGACCTGCGTGATTCGTACGAGGAACTCGCCGCGTTCGTCTCCACGATCGCCGCGGCAGGCGCGCGGACGGTGATCGTGCACGCGCGCAAGGCCTGGCTGCAGGGCCTGTCACCGAAGGAGAATCGCGAGATCCCGCCGCTGCACTACCCGACCGTGTACCGCCTGAAACAGGACTTCCCGGCGCTGCGGATCGTGATCAACGGCGGCATAGCCTCGCTCGATGCGTGCACCGCACACCTCGAGCATGTGGACGGCGTGATGCTTGGGCGCGCCGCGTATCATGATCCCTGGTTGCTCGCGCGCGTGGATTCGCGGCTGTTCGGCGACACCGACCCGCTGCGCACGCGCCACGAGGCGCTGGAAGCCTTCCTGCCGTACGTGGAGCGCGAACTCGCGCACGGACGGCGGCTGTGCCAGCTGAGCCGCCACGTGCTGGGACTGTTCCACGGATGCCCTGGCGGCAAGCGTTTCCGCCGATACATCGCCGAACACGCCTACCGCGCGGACGCCGGCATGGGGGTGCTGCGCGCCGCGGCCGCGCTGGTCGCACGCGAGCCCCCCCACCCGTAGGTTCGGCCTGCGGCCGAACAATGTCCGCGCAGGTTCGGCCTGTGGCCGAACAAATCATGTCCGGGCGCAGCCCGGACCTACGGCCGAACGAATGTCCGCGTGCGGCCGAACGAATGTCCGCGTACGGCCGAACGAATGTCCGCGTAGGTTCGGCCTGCGGCCGAACAATGTCCGGGCGCAGCCCGGACCTACGCGAACAGGTAGTCCGACACGACGGTCGAGGCGGTCCCTGTGGCGAAGCCGAGCACCGCGAGTTCACCGGAATCCACCAGCGCGTTGGCCGCAGCCGAGGTGAACAGGAACAGCGCCGAGTCGGTGCCGTTGTCGACCGCGAACAGCCGCGTGTCGCCGGAGCCGTACGCCCCGGTCGCCGAACCGATCGCTGCCGCCGCACTGACCGCGGTGATCGCGCCAGCGATGTTGCCGGTCACTATCACGAGTTCGGCCAGCTCGGAGAAGCCGCCTGGCCCGGCCACCGCCACCGCGTTGTCGACCACACCGTCGCCGTTGCCGATCGACAGCGCCGATTGTGCGAACACGAAACGGTCACTGCCGCTCGCGAAGTCGCCGATCCGGTCGGTGCCGGCCAGCGAGTCGAACACGAAGTGGTCCGCTCCGGCCCCGCCGCTCAGCGAATCGGCTCCGGCGCCGCCGATCAGCGTGTCCGCGCCACCGCCGCCGCTCAGCCACTCCAGCATGTGGATCAATCGCTCGAGCTTCGGCGTTGTCGGGCCGAGGTCTTGCTTCAGTTCGGGAGGCACCTCATGCTGAATCACATGCCAGCGTTGCTGGATCAGGTCTCGACGGGTAGCATTCACGCCGTGGGCGATATGGTGTTGGATTCGACAACCGCATCATGCCAGAAACGGCCGCCACGCTCTCTTCCTTTTCGCGCACCATCGCAAAACATCAATGCTACCGCACGCGTTTTGCAAGAGACTCATACGCCATGCCACATCCCTATAGCACAGATCACGAGATTATCGAGTTCGCCTCTGGTCATCCTGCGCGTGGGAGCATATCAATGGGGAGAGTAGTTACAAATGAAGATTGATTTTAAGCTTTTCAATAACGTTGAGATCTATCCGTTTTACGAACTTCTAGACAATCCAAGGGGTAAGAGTTTTCATCGAGGCGGCCCGTTATGGGAGGACTGGGAAGGCTGTCAATGTTTTCGGCACAGAAGGTCAGGCTTGGCCATTGACCATAAGCCATTCCCATATGCCGGGAAGTTTCACGTAACAAATAAGAAGCTGGCTTGGTGTGGGCCAGTTTGCGATCATTATGGCCACCAGGTGGCGGACTTCAGCAGTAGAATCTTACCGTATAAATTTTTGGATGATATTTATTACTGTTTTGCAAATCGATTTAGTGACGGCTTTACGAGTCTTGATGGGGCTCCGGTTTTTTTTAAGGCCATACTGGAATGGTTTGGCGTTCCGAAAAGCAGGGTTGTAATTATCAATAGTCCGGTAATCGTTGAAGAGCTAGTTTGTGTGCCTCAAATGGAAGAGGTGGGCGTCGGCCCAAAGGATGAATATTTGGAGTTGCTGACCCAAAATGAGCGTACGGCAGAAATTAATCCGAGACCAATTGGAAAAAAATACTATATCTCTCGGGCGGGAATGTCCGCGAGGTTTGCAGGAGAGGCCTATATTGAATATCTTTTTACGCGTGCCGGATTCAAGGTGGTGCGACCAGAGTGTTTGTCTTTGAAGGAGCAGCTTGATATATATAGAAGCGCTAGTGTGCTCGTTTTCTCAGAAGGCTCGGCCCTGCATACCTTGCAACTCTTAGGTCGCGTTGATGCTGATGTCCATGTTTTTGAAAGACGTTCCGGCGCAAATTTGGCAAAAAAGTTGTTGGCTCCTCGCTGTGGTGTTTTGATCTATCACGACATAGGGGATCTTGTGTATGGGCTAAATCTGTCAGGCAACCCAGCACCTGAATTGGGAATTAATGTTCCGAATGTCGGAAAGTTATCCGAGGCACTAAGAAAGCTTGGTATTGAGTTTGATGTGTCTCTCTCGAATAATGTTTTGGATGGCCTGATTGATGTAGAGTTAAGCGCGTGGATGGCGAAGGAATGTTCCAGTAAAAGGAGCTCTGAAGAGTCTTTAAAGTTGATTCGTTCTATATTGTCAAATATTGAGAGATGAGCACGTATGCCGGTATTTTACGATGGCGTTAGGACGTTGTTTTTTTTTCACGTACCGAAATGCGGCGGCACAACTGTTGAGTCAGCGCTTCGGAATTCTGGGTACAAAATGTCTTACTTCGATGGGGGGGGAGGAAGAGACTCAGTCAATCGTGTTTTAAGGTGCTCCCCCCAGCATTGGCAAGGAAGCCTGGTTAGGGCTGCTTTTAAAACGCAATGCTTTAATTTGTTGTTTATGATTGTTCGCGATCCGCTCGCAAGAATTAAATCAGAGTTTCTTATGCGCAACAGGGGAAGAAGTCATGAGGAATTAACAGATCCACTTTTTTTTTCTTTGTGGCTAGATGATGCTTTTTCACGCTATAAAAAAAATCCGTTTGCGTACGATAACCATCTAAGGCCACAGGTTGATTTCTATATTCACGAAAACGTCATTTATAAATTTGAGATGGGGTTCCATTCAATATTTGAAGATCTCTCGGAAAGAATTGACTGCAAGGTTAACTACGATGGCATGAGACTTTTGGAGTCAAAAAAGAACTTTGGAATATCATCTGATGAGGTTAACGTTTCGAGTTACGATGAGGGTCGAATAAGGCTATTCTACCAAGAGGACTATAAGTTGTTTGGTTATTGATGCCGGCGCAGCGTTTCGACGCAAGAGGTCAAACGGGCCGAGTTCGCGGCGAGTGCGACTTGGATAGCGATGCTCGCACGCTTGGCCACGTCCGGTGTCGATCGAGGCGTTGCCACACTCGCTGCTCGCGTGCTGAGAGCCGGCCCGGGAATTTTAGAGCCGTCGCCATGCGAAAACCTGATTGGTATTGACCTCGTACGACGGAGCCAAGCTCTATGCAACCATAGAAAACGCTTGACTCCGAACGGAGTGTCTACGCGAACAGGTAGTCCGACATTGCCGTCGAGGCGGTTCCGGTGGCGAAGCCGAGCACCGCGAGTTCACCGGAATCCACCAGCGCGTCGGCCGCGGCCGAGGTGAACAGGAACAGCGCCGAGTCGGTTCCGTTGTCGACCGCGAACAGCCGCGTGTCGCCGGAACCGTACGCCCCGGTCGCCGAACCGATCGCCGCCGCCGCACTGGCCGCGGTGATCGCGCCAGCGATGTTTCCCGTCACGATCACGAGTTCAGCCAACTCGGAGAAGCCGCCCGGCCCGGCCACCGCCACCGCGTTGTCGACCACAGCATCGCCGTTGCCGATCGACAGCGCCGACTGTGCGAAGACGAAACGGTCGCTGCCGCTCGTGAAATCGCCGATCCGGTCGGAGCCCACCAGCGAGGCGAACACGAAGTGGTCCGCCCCGGCACCGCCGCTCAGCGAATCCGCTCCGGTGCCGCCGATCAGCGTGTCCGCGCCACCGCCGCCGCTCAGCGTATCGTTGTCCCCGAGCCCCGCCAGCACGTTGTTCCCCGCATTGCCGGTCAGCGTGTCGCGGAATGCCGATCCTTCGAGGTTCTCGATGCCGACCAGCGTGTCGCTGCCCGCCCCCCCGGTGGCCTGTGCGCCCGCGGCCAGCAGGCTCACCGTCACCGCCGCACCAGCGCCGGCGTAGCTCGCGGTATCGAGTCCGGCACCGCCATCGAGCGAATCGTCGCCGTTGCCGCCTTCCAGTGTGTCGTTGCCGGAACTGCCGAGCAGCGAATCCGCGCCCGCGCCGCCGAAGATCACATCGTCGCCCGGGAGTCCGTTCAGCAGGTTCGCGGCACCGTTGCCGCTCAGAGTGTCGCCGAACACAGAGCCCGAGAGGTTGGCGATGCTGATCAGCGTATCGTTGCCCGCGCCGACCGTGTTCTGCGCCCCCACCACCGCCAGATCCACCGTGACACCGCCACTCGCACTGAAGTAGGTTGCCGTGTCGGCATCGACGCCGCCGTCCAGCGTGTCGTCGCCGTCGCCGCCGTCGAGCACGTCAACGCCGCCGCCACCGATCAGCGAATCCGCACCGTTGCCACCGCGCAGCGTGTCTTTGCCCATGCTGCCGTTCAGCGTATCGCCACCGTCCAGTCCCGACAGCACGTTCGCGCCTACCGTGCCGGTGACGGTGTTGTTGCCGGCGTTGCCAATGCCGCTCGCGTCGCCGGCATCGAACAGGATCAGGTTCTCGATGCCGAAGCCGAGCGTATGACTGGTCGAGGACTGCACCGTGTCGATTCCGGCCGCCAGGTCGTCGGCGAGTTCCGCCACCACGTCCTCCGTGCTGTTCGCGTAATAGAAGTCGTCACCAGCGCCACCGTCCATCGTGTCGAGGCCCCCGGCGCCGCGCAGGGTGTCGTTGCCCTCACCACCGAGCAGATAATCGGCTCCGGCGCCGCCGAACAGCGAGTCGTTGCCGGCCCCGCCGTCGATCAGGTTCGCGTTACCACGACCGCTGAGCGTGTCGTCGTGGCTCGATCCGACCAGGTTCTCGATATTCAGCAGCGTGTCAGTGCCGGCGCCACCGGTGGCCTGCGCACCGCTCAGCGCCAGATTGACCACCACCCCTGCCAACGCCATCGCGTACGAGGCGGTGTCGCCGGTGCCAGTACCGCCGTTCAGGGTATCGTCACCGGCGCCGCCGTCCAGCGTGTCGTCGCCGGCAAGCCCCTGCAACTTGTTGTTCGCGTCGTTTCCGATCAGCACGTTGCCCCCGGCGTTGCCGTTGCCGTTGATGGCCGCCACACCATCGAGCCGCAGGTTCTCGAGGCCGAAACCGAGCGTGTAGCCGATCACGGAAACCACGGTGTCCACGCCGCCGATGCTGTCGTCGAAGTCCTCGGTCACCACGTCACCGGCGTGATCGATGTAGTAAACGTCGTCCTGGTCGCCACCATCCATCGTGTCGGCGCCCGCGCCACCGTCCAGCGTGTCCTCGCCGGTGCCACCGTAGAGCACGTCGGCGCCGGCACCGGAGGCGAGCGAATCGCTGCCCGCGAGTCCGGAAACCGTATCCTCCCCGTCACCAGTCGTGACTTCGTTGGCGCCAGCGGTTCCGGCAATGGAGTCGTTGCCTGCGCCCGAAATCAGATTCTCGAAACCGGTGTAGAGCTCACCACCGTAATTCGACGAGCCGGTAGTCATATCGACCACATAGACTCCGCTCCAGCGCGAGAGGTCGAGCGTGTCGGTGCCGCCGCCGCCGTCCATGGTCTCGCTGCCGATCTCGGCGATCATCAGGTCATCGCCGTCGTTACCGTAATAGGCGCTGCCTTCCCCGTTCGAGATGATCGTGTTGCCGCCGGAGCCGTCTTGATAGATCTCGATCCCGCTCACGGTCTGCACGCCTGAATAACCGGAGATGCTTCCCGTCTCGAAATCGAAGGTGAAGCCACCGCTGCTCACCGCGGTCGCATCGAGCGTGTCGGTGCCGCTCCCGCCGGTGACGTTGTCGAAGAAGTTGAACGGCGTGAACACGATCGTGTCGTCGCCGGCGCCCGCATTGACGTCGTCGATGTCTAGCCCGCCGGTGATCGTGTCGTTGTCGTCCCCGCCGAGCAGCGAGTCCTCGCCCGCGCCGCCGAGCAGTGCATCCGCGCCCGCGCCACCGTAGAGCGTGTCGTTGCCGGCGTCTCCGCTCAGCGAATCGGCACCGCTCGCATCCCCGCCCCAGCCCCAGTCGCCACGCAACAGATCGTCGCCGCCGCCACCTGCGACGGTGTCGTTGCCGTCGTCGCCGTAGAGCGCGTCGGCATCCGCACCACCGTCGATCACGTCGTTGCCGTAGGAGCCACCGATCAGGTCTTCGCCGGCCCCCCCGCCGAGAGAGTCGCCGCCGTCGTCGGTCACGTCCGACGCGGCACCCCAGACGGTATCGTTGCCGTTGCCGCCGAGCAGCGTGTCCACGCCCTTGCCGCCATCGAGCAGATCGGCACCGTCGCCACCGTCGACGTCGTCGGCACCGATTCCGGAATACACGGTGTCGTTGCCCCCAGCGGTCGCGATCGTGTTGCCGTGATCGAATCCGGTGTCGAGCACCGTGACCAGGTTGGCGTTCGCATCGCCGTTCACGTCCGCGCCGCCGCCGATGGTGAGGTTCTCGATTCCGCTCAGTGTGTCGTACGTCGTGCCAAGGTACGACATCGAGCCGACGGCCAGATCGAACAGCACACCATCGACCCAAGTGAAATCCGACACCAGCGTATCGACACCGGCGCCACCGTCGAACACATCCCCGGCCGACGAGTGCGCATCCGTGATCACGTCGTTGCCGTCGCCGCTCGCGACCGTGTCGCTGCCGCCATTGCCGTCGATCGAATCGTTGCCGCCGCCCGTACTGATCGAATTCGCACCGGTGGTGCCGGTGATCGAGTCGGCGCCGGCGCCGGAGACCAGGTTCTCGAAGTTCGTGTACAGCTCACTGCCGTAGTTCGACGAACCGCTCACCATGTCGATGATATAGGCGCCACTCCAGCGAGACAGGTCGATGGTGTCCGTGCCGGATCCACCGTCCATCGTTTCGCCGCCGAGTTCGGCAATCATCAGATCGTTGCCGCCGTTGCCGTAGTAAGCATGGCTTCCGCCATCGGAGATGATCGTGTTGCCACCGGAGCCGTCCTGGTAGATCTCGATAGAGGAGAGCACCGGCGTGCCCGTGGCGTACGTGGTCGTTATGGTCCCGGTCTCGAAATCGAACGTGTCGCCGGAGCGCGTGACCGCGGAATGATCCAGAGTGTCGGTTCCCGCGCCGCCGTAAACCGAGTCGAAGAACTCCCCGGCGAGCACACGCAGCGTATCGTTGCCGTCCTCGCCGAACAGGATGTCGGTGGAGAAGCCACCCAGCAGCGTATCGTTGCCCGCACCACCGTAGAGCCTGTCGACACCGCTGCCGCCGGTGATGCTGTCGTCGTCGAACTGGCCGAACAGGTAATCGTCACCGTTGCCGCCATCGACGGTGTCGTTACCGCCACCGGCATAGACGGTATCGTTCGCGCCTTCGCCGCTGATCATGTTTGCCCCAGTGGTGGAGGTTGCGGTGAGCACGTTGGCCGCCGCACTGCCGACCATCTTGGCGCTGCCGCCGACGCGCAGGTTCTCGATATTGACGTACTGCTCGCGCTCGACGCCGCTGAGGTAGGTGCGGCCCGTCGTGAGGTTGAACTCGACCGACGACACCCAGGAATTCTCGTGCACCAGCGTGTCGATCCCGTCGCCGCCGTCGTAATAGTCGTCGTTGGTCGAGAACAGCAGGTCCTGATCGACAATGGTGTCGTTGCCGTCGCCGCCATAGACGGAATCGTTGCCCTCGCCGCCGATCAGGTAATCGGACTCGGTCCAACCCGAGAGATAGTCGTTGCCGGTACCGCCTTCGAGGGTGTCGTTGCCGGCGTTGCCGTAGACGGAGTCGTTGCCGTTTCCAGTACCGTCGGTGTAATCGCCGACGACCCAGTCGTTGCCGGCGCCTCCCGAGACGATGTCGTGGCCGGAATCGCCGATCACGCTGTCGACGCCGTCCTCGCCGTACATGATGTCGTTGCCGTTGTGGCCGCCCATGAAGTCGTTGCCGGTGCCGCCGTACATCGTGTCGCTGCCGTCGCTGTCACGCTGGCTCCACGCCGAACCGCGCAGCGTATCGTTGCCGGCGTTGCCATACAGGACGTTGCCGTAGATGTTGCCGTACATCTCGTCGCTGCCGGAGCCACCCTTGGCGTTCTCGATGACCGTGCCCACGCCCAGCGTCATATTGCCGACCTGACCGCCGATGTTCGACGTCGTGGGCGCTGTCCAGCTGCCGGAAGTGACGGTCAGATCTATCAACTGGTTGGCCGCGTAGCCCGAGAAATCGACCGTATCGGTACCGTCGCTGTCGATGATGCAGAATGCTGTTTCGTCGGCCCAGGTAGCGAGGTTCGCAAAGGTTTCGCTGACCCCGGTAGTGATCGTAGTGTTGAAACCGTAGACGGTGTTGCCGTTGAACGCGTTGCCCGATCCGTAATAGTCGCGCAGCGCCTCCCAGTCACCCGCCATATAGGAGATCACGAAGTTGTAGTCGGTGCCGGCCGGGATGTAGGTGTTCGTGTCCTGGTCGACGTAGGACATGATCGCCATCTGCCAGCTGTCGTTCAGGTAGACATTCGAATTGTTCAGATAATTCGGGTCGGTGGTGTCGGTGACCCAGTTCAGCGTGAAGTTGTAATGACCGGCATGCCCCAGGCCCAGCGCATGACCCACCTCGTGGATGATCGTCTGGTAGGTGTAGTCGTTGACGGTCGAGGTACCGCCGGACCAGCTCGACTCGATATTGACCCACGAGTAGTCGATGTACTTGTGGCCCGTGGTGCCGTTGCCCGATCCATAGAGCGAGGAATCGGCGTACGCCCCGCTGTCGTTGTCCTTGAAGTACAGGTCCACGCCGCCGGAAGGCGGTGCGGTCACGCTGGCGTTGACGAAGTTGATGCCCAGCATCTCGCCGATGTAGTCGAGCGCGTCGTCCACCAGCGCCTGGCGCGCGGCGCTGATGCCGTTGCTGTCGGTGCCGGCACCGCTCACACCGGAGAACCCGTCGTAGTCGTAATACAGCGTGCCGCTGTTCGCGCCGGTTCCGGACGCGCTCATGTTGTACGAGCGGTAGCCGCCGCCGAACCAGTCCCAGAAACCCTGCTTGATGTAGTCCCCGACCTGGTTGATCGTGTAGACGGGCAGCGCGGCGCCAGGTACTTGGCCCAGTTCCGATGCGGAGTCCGCGACCGGGTCGGTGGTCCGCTCCACGCGCTGGGTATTGCCCGCGGCGTCGAGCAGCGTCGCGGCCGCCCGCACCTCGTCGAGCCAGCCACTGTCACGCTCGAAGCCTCGCCACGCAGGCGTGAACCCGTTCATGAGGTCCGTCATCACGAATTCCGCGCCAGCAGGCAGCGTGGAGTCGGCACCAGCAGACGGTCGCCCGGAAATCCCCTCCCCGAGCGCCGGCCGCCCCGAGAGCGACACACCATCGCCGACAAGCGCCAGATCCTCGAACAGATCCCGCTGGAGTCCCGACTCCGTCAGACCATCACGGGCAAACACACGATGAGTCCTGGGCATGATCCGTCTCTCCATGAGAGGCCTGGCGCCGGCGCCAAGGCCGTTGGTGTTCGTGTTCTCGGTCGATCGCGCGAGCGTGCCGAACCGCTCCGTAGTCCCGCACCGTCGACGAAGCCTAGAACGAATTCCGGCCCGCGCCTAGTGCCTGCCGCGGTCGCCTCGAAACTTTGTTGTGAGGGCGTCTGCAGTTCAGTGAATGAAAGGTGGATCCCGATGGACGGGCCGCCCGCCGACCAGGGTCAGCAACACCCGCGTGCCGCCGATGCGCTCGCTGCGTCCGCGCTCGGCCAGCTCGACGATGTTGCGGTCCAGCACGATCAGGTCGGCCTGTTTCCCGGCCGTGATGGTGCCGCTGCGCTCGTCCTGACCGAGAACCACGGCCGCGTGGCGCGTGTACGCCGCAATCGCCGCGTGGATGTCGAGCACCTCGACGGGATTGAGCGGCGGACCGCCGTCGGCGCGGCGCGTCAGCGCCGCCTCGACGTTGCGAAATGGCCGCGGATCGCGGGTGTCGACCGGCGCGTCGCTGCCGGCCACGACCCGTCCGCCCGCGGCCGCGATGCTCGCGGCCGGATAGGCGTTGCGCAGATAGTAGCCGTCCGGACGGTACAGCCCCCCTGCGCCGTCGATGCGGTCGATGAACGGAATCACACTCATGTCGTAGGCGGGATCCCCGACCGCCCACGCGAACGTGAATACCACGGGTGTTCCCATGGCACCGATGCGTCGCCGATCCGCCGGATGCACGAGCTGCGCATGCACCAGCGTGTGCGGCGGCCCGCCTTCGGCCCCGGCCGCGCGCGCCGCCTCGAAGCCAGCGAGCGCCACGCGCACCGCGCGGTCACCGATCGCGTGCGCGTGCACCGCGAAACCGTCCCGGCCCATCGCGATCACGTAGTCGCGCACGAAGGACTCGCTCAGCATGAGCACACCGCTGCCGAGTGCGCACTGCGCCGGCAGGAAGCCGTGGCGCGCACGGAAGCGCTCACGCCGCTCCACCGTGCGCCACGCATCGGGCTTCGCCTGCACCTCGCGGCAGATATCGGATCCGGTGTCGACGTAGCCCACCGGATATGGCATGCCAAGTGCGGCATCGTAGCGGAACCGCGGCTGCAGGTACGGCTCCACCAGCGCGGCGTTCGGCAGCGCGGGTGGATCGGCCAGCGGATTGCCTTCGAGCACGCCGTCGACGAAGAGCTTGGTCGCGACGATGCGCAGCCCCCGCGCGCCGGACCACTCGGCGCGCAACCGGTGCGCTCGCTCGACCATGGCGGCAACATCGATCGGTCCGTCCGCGTGCGAGCGGAATTCGCGCGGATCCAGGTACAGCGCGACCGCGATGCGCGGAACGACGGCACCCGCGGCGATCAGGCGCCGGTAGAGCTCCAGCGTCGGCGGCGTGGCCGTCGGATCGAGGATCGAGGTGATCCCGGACTGGAGCAGCAGGCGGGCGACCTGCGGCAGATCCTCGTCCGCCGGCACACCGATCGTTTCGACCAGCGTGGCCGGATGGATCAGATCGCGCGCCTCCTCGTTGACGCTGCCATCGGGCTCGCCGTGCGCATCGACACCGACGAACTCGCGGTACCCGGCGAAGACACTCTGCAGCGTGGCCGCCGACAAGCCGATGTGCGTGCCGTCGGGAGCGCGCGCGCGCGCCAGCGCCAGCGAGTTGGCACCACCGTGGTGCCCATCGCTGCCGAGCAGCACGATCGGGCGGGAACGGCTGGCCGCATCCAGCGCCTCGCGCAGGTTCCGAAGTCCGGCGGCGGGCGCATTGCCCTGCGCGTAGTTCCACTGCCGCACCAGCAGCAGCTCGCGCACGCCACCGGGCGCGCCACGATCACAGTCGGCGACGAAACGCGCGAGTTCCGCCAGCGACAGCGGGCGGTTGTCGAGGTCGCAGCCGGCACCGGGCACGATGCCGAGCGCATGGATGTGTGCATCCTGCAGCCCGGGCATCATCATGCGCCCGCGCAGATCGACGCGTTCGGTGGCGGGCCCGGCGAGCGCGAGCACGCTTGCCGTATCGCCTACCGCAACGATTTCGTCACCTCGAACCGCGACCGCCTGCGCGACGCGCCGCGAGGGATCCGCAGTGTACACGTAAGCGTTGTAATACACGCTGTCGGGCGGCGACGGCGCGGCGACGGCGTGACCGAACACGAGCAGCAGGATCAGCACCGGCAGTCGCATATGTTCACCGTTCGCACAGGTTCGCCCCATGGCCGAACACATGTCCGCGCAGGTTCGGCCTGTGGCCGAACAATGTCCGGGCACAGCCCGGACCTACGGGTCGAAATCCTCGTCGAAATCGTCGTCGAAATCGGCCTCGGCCGGGCCGTCGTCGATCAGGAACACGCGCCGCTTCAGGTACAGGTTACGCAGGAACGCGTAGCGGTCGCCGGTGATCAGTTCCTCGGTGGCGAACAGGTCGGCTCGCGTATCGACGGTGTCCAGCGCGCGCAGCGACCAGCGCGCGGTGTCGTCGTCGACGTGATTGACCGGTGTGAGGAACCAGTCGCCACCGCGGCCCACGCCGTCGCGCACCGTGCACGGGCCGAGCAGCGGCAGCACCAGATACGGTCCCGGGTCCACGCCCCAACGCCCCAGCGTGACGCCGAAGTCGGTGCTCTTCTGCTGGATCCCCATCCTGCTCGCAACGTCGAACAGCCCCGCGATACCGAGCGTGGTGTTGACCGCGAAGCGCCCCGCATCGAGCCCCGCGTCGGCGACACGGCCCTGCAGTACATGGTTGACGAAGCTGGGCACCTCGCCGAGGTTGGCGAAGAAGTTGCTGACGCCCACATCGACGAAGCCCGGTGTCACCGCCTGGTAGCCGCTGGCCACGGGCTCGAGCAGCGTGCGGTCCATGAACTCGTTGAACGCGAACACGCGGCGGTTGAAGCCTTCCCACGGATCGGCGGGGGTGTCGTTCGCGCGCGCCGCCAGCGCGCCGAGCAGCAGTGCGGCACCCAGCAGTGCGCTGATGCCTGTTCGTCTCGTGTCCATCGTCTCACATCCGTCTTTCACAGCGCGTGCAGTCTAGCACGCGGGCACGCAGCACCCCGCCCCGTCAGTCCTCGCGCATCCAGTCCAGCAGTTGCGGAAACAGCTCGCTTTCCGCCTCCGGATGCACCAGCAGCCCCGTGTGCGAGTAGTCGCCGCCACCACCGGCGGCGCTGCCCACAATGAGCATGCGGCCGTCATGATGACCGATCTCGTGCATGAAATCGCGTACGTCCTCGGGATGTCCGAACGCGCGATCGGCGGCCGAGGCGAAGTACAGGCTGCGCGGCCACACGCCGGCGGCGAGCGTGGAGCCGTAGTCGAAACCGTCCTCCGGATCGAGCCACGCTTCCTCGCGCGCCCAGCGCAGCCCGTCCAGGAAGCAGCGCCGTGACTCGCGCGCGGTCCCGAGACGCAGCGCGGGCGCCGGCAGGTAGCCTTCGACCGCCACCGCGATACGCCCGATCCGGCGCCACAACAGATCGACCAGCAGCCGCCGCCGCAGCCCACCCGCGCGGATACGCCGGCGTGCGGCAAAATGCGCGAGCTGGCGCACGCCGAGCGCCTCCGGGCCGCTGCGCGCGATCGCCGCAGCGGCCAGCGCGCCACCGAGCGAGTGCGTGATCCAGGTCTGCTCGCGCCCGCCGGCGCAGCGCGCCACCGCGGCGGCCAGCGCCGGAATGTCTTCGGTGACGACCTCATGGAAGCCGAAATCGCTGTGCTGGTTGATCGCGGGCCAACTCTTGCCCTTGCCACGCAGGTCCGGCACGAAGACCTCGCAGCCGTTGCGCGCCAGCCAGCTGGCCAGCCCCAGCCCCGAATGCGAGTAGAAGATGTGTCCGTCCTCGGCCGCACCGTGCAGCATCAGCACCGGCTCGCCGCGGCCCTTGTCGCCGCACCACAGCCGGCGCAGGTGCAACTGCACCTTGCCGGTCACGGGGACCATCGAGGATTCCTGTCTGAGGGGGGCGGCCATCGACACACATCGGCTGGGGTTCGGGAGGCAAGTGTAGCCGATCGCCCCCTGCCCCGCCGGCGCCTCAGCGCCGTGCGACGAGTTCCTCCCACAGCTTGTCCAGCCGCTTGGCCGACACCGGCGTCAGCGTGCCCAGCTGCTGCGCAAACAGCGAGATGCGGTATTCCTCGATCATCCAGCGGTAGTCGGCCACGCGCGCGGCGGCCGCCACGCCGGGATGGTGTTCCAGGTGGCGGTCCAGGCGCGTGCGCAGCGCCTCGAGCTCGCGCACCGCCTCGATATCGCGCGGCAACCTGAGCGGCAGTTTCTCGAGCCGTACCGCGATGGCTTCCAGATAGACCGGCAGACGGTCCAGCCAGCGCGCCGGCGTGCGGTACAGGAACCCCGGCGCGAACAGCGCGGCGAGCTGCGCCTCGATGTCACGGCGGCTGGCCTCGAAGGCCGGCTTCGCGAGCACCGCGCGCTGCGACTGGATCGCGTGGCGCTGGGCGGCGATGCGCGCGAGCAGTCGCTCGAGCGTGCTCGCGCACGATGTGATGTCCTTGCGGGCGCGCGCGAGCAGTGCGGCCCATGCCTCCGGATCGCGAGGCAGCGCGGCGTCGTCCGCCGGCAGGCAGGCGTCGATGGCGCCGAGCAGCAGGTCTTCCACCAGCGCGCCACGGTCGAAGCCCGCCCCCCACTGCAACCCTATCCGCGCATCCTTCAGCAGGTTGCGCCGTAACCACGACGCCGCCTGCGCGCACTCGAGCAGCAGCAGCCGGCGCACTCCAGCGCGGTGCGCGCAGCGCGCTTCGGCGGCGTCTGCAAAGGTCTCGGTCGCGACCGACTCGCCGGCGTCGCAGAGCGCCGTATAACCGGGCACGTCGAGCGCCTTGCCGGCCACCCGCACCACCTCGGGCAGCGCCCCGAAGTCCCAGTGCGTGATGCCACTGCGTGCGAAACGCGCCGGCGCGGCGCGCTGCACCTCGGTCTTCACGCGCGGGGCGAGCGCGAGGCGGATCGCGGCGATGTCGCGCCCCTCGGCGACCACCGCGCCGTCGGCATCGCAGACGCGCAGGTTCATTCGATAGAACGGATCCAGCACCGCCTCCTGCCAGGCCTCGCGCGGCACCAGCACGCCGCGCTCGCGTGTCAGCAGCGCGCCGAGCGCCTCGGCCAGCGGCGTGTCGGCCGCCTGCAGCCGCGGCAGCAGCGCATCGACGGTGTCGGGCACCGGCACCAGCGTCCTGCGGTACTGCTTCGGCAAGGCCTTAAGCAGCGCGATCGCCTTGTCGCGCAGCAATCCGGGCACCAGCCATTCGGGCAGGTGGCGAGGGAACTGGTCGAGCAAGGCGAGCGGCACCACCGCGCTCACCCCGTCGGCCGGGTGCCCGGGTTCGTAGCGGTAGACCAGCGGCACGCGCAGCTCGCCCCACGCGAGCTGGTCGGGAAACTGCGCGGCCCCAGGCGTCGCGTCGAGGCGGCGCAACAGCGTCTCGCGCTGCATGCACAGCACATCGGCGTCGCGCGCCAGCGCCGCGCGCAGCCATTTCTCCAGCGAGGGATGGTCGTGCACCTCGGCCGGCAGGCGCTCGTCGTAGAATTCGAAGATCACGCGGTCGTCGACCAGCAGGTCACGCCGGCGGCCCTTGGCCTCGAGCGCCTCGATCTCCATGAGCAGCCCGCGGTTGTGCTGCCAGAAGCGCTGGCGGCTGCGGTAGTCGCCCTCGACCAGCGCGCTCTGGAGGAAGATGCGGCGTGCCTCGACGGCATCGATGCGCCCGTAATCGACGTTGCCGCGATCGCTGAGCACCAGCCCGAACAGGCGGACCCGCTCGTTGGCGAGCACCTTGCCGGCGCGCACCGACCAGTGCGGCGAGTGGTGCTCGCGCTTGACGAGGTGCTCGGCCCACGGCAGCACCCACTCCGGCTCGATCGCGGCCACGCCGCGCGCGTAGATGCGCGTGGTCTCCACCAGTTCTGCCGCGACCACCCACTTCGGCGACTTGCGGAACACGAAGGAGCCCGGATGGATCGCGAAGCGCCGGCCGCGCACACCTTCGTAGTCGCGCTCCTCGCCGCGCGTGCCGATGTGCGTGACCAGCCCGGCGAGCAGCGCGCGATGCAGCGTCTCCTCGCTGGCGGCTTCGTGGTTTTCCGCCAGCCCGAGCTCGCGGCACACCAGCCGCAACTGGTGATGGATGTCACGCCACTCGCGCAGGCGCAGGAACGACAGGAACTCGCGCTGGCACAGCCGCCGCCACTGGCTGGCGTTCAGTGCCTGGCGGCGCTCCTCGACGTACTCCCACAGGCGCAGCACCGACACGAAATCCGAGCTCGGGCACGCGAAGCGCCGATGGCTCTCGTCGGCCGCCTGCTGGCGCTCGACCGGGCGCTCGCGCGGGTCCTGCACACTCAGGAACGCCGCGATCACCAGCGTCTCGGTCAACGCGCCGAGCCCGGCCCCGGCGATCAGCATGCGCGCGATGCGCGGATCGACCGGCAGGCGCGCGAGCTGGCGCCCGATCGTGCTGAGCCGGCGCTGGCGATCCAGCGCGCCGAGTTCCTCCAGCAGCCGCAGCCCGTCGTTGACTTGCCGCTCCTCGGGCGGGTCCAGGAACGGAAACTGCGCAATCTCGCCCAAGCCGAGCGCCTGCATCTGCAGGATCACCGACGCGAGTCCGGTGCGCAGGATCTCGGGGTCGGTGAACTCCGGACGCGCCTGGAAATCCTGCTCCGCATACAGCCTCACGCAGATGCCGTCGCTGAGGCGACCGCAGCGGCCCTTGCGCTGCTCGGCGCTGGCGCGCGCGATCGGCTCGATCGGCAGCCTCTGCACCTTCGAGCGCACGCTGTAGCGGCTGATCCGTGCCAGCCCGGGGTCGATCACGTAACGGATGCCGGGAACGGTCAGCGAGGTCTCGGCCACGTTGGTCGCCAGCACGATGCGCCGCCCGCCGCGCGCCCCGGGGCGCAACACGCGCGCCTGCTCGGCCTGCGACAGCCGCGAATACAGCGGCAGCACCTCGATGTGCGGCAGCCCCGATTTGCGCAGCGCGAGCGCGGTTTCGCGGATGTCGCGCTCGCCGGCGTGGAACACCAGGATGTCGCCGCGCCCGGCATGCGGGCTGCCGCGCTCGTGCGCGATCAGTTCCCCGATCGCCGCGACGATCGCCGCCGGCAGCTCGGGTTCGTCCTCGGGTGGCGGCCGGTACCACACGTCGACCGGATAGGTGCGCCCGGCGACCTCGATCACGGGAGCACCGGCGAAATGGCGCGCGAAACGCTCCACGTCGATGGTCGCGGACGTGACCACGAGCTTCAGGTCGGGCCGTTGCGGCAGCAGCCGCTTCAGATAGCCGAGCAGAAAATCGATGTTCAGGCTGCGTTCGTGCGCCTCGTCGATGATGATCGTGTCGTAGCGCTCGAGGCGCCGGTCGTGCGTGATCTCGGCGAGCAGGATGCCGTCGGTCATCAGCTTGACCAGCGTGTCGGGGGTCGAGCGGTCGGCGAACCGTACCTGCCAGGCGACCAGCGCGGCGCCCGCGGGGCCCAGCTCCTCGGCGATGCGTCCGGCCACCGCCTGCGCGGCGATGCGCCGCGGCTGCGTGTGCCCGATCATGCCGCGCACGCCGCGCCCGAGTTCCAGGCAGAGCTTGGGCAACTGCGTGGTCTTGCCCGAGCCGGTGTCGCCGGCGAGGATCACGACCTGGTGCGCGGCCAGCGCCTCGAGGATGCGTTCGCGCGCCGCCGCGACCGGCAGCTCGGCCGGATACTCGATGTTCGCGGGCAGCAGCGCGCGGCGGCGCTCGACGCGCGCCAGTGATTCGTCGATCGCCGCTCCCAGCCCGGTCAGCAGGCGATCGTGCGGCTTGCCACGGCGCAGCAGGTCGGCGAGTTGCGCGAACTGGCGCGCAAGGTGCGGGCGGTCCGCTCCCAGCGTCTCCCCCAGGCGGGCGTGCAGCTCCTGCAGCGCGGGTGGAAACGTCCCCGCGTGCGGCGGTCTCGCGGCCATGCGATCACGATCCGCCGCGGGTCATCGGTCGCGCAGTTCGCGACGCAGGATCTTGCCCACGTTCGACTTCGGCAACTCGTCGCGGAACACGAAGTCGCGCGGCATCTTGTAGCCGGTGAGGTTCTGGCGGCAGTACTCACGCAGTTGCTGCTCGGTCAGCGAGGGATTGCGCGGTACCACGAACACACGCACGGCCTCGCCGGTGCGCGGATCCGCGATGCCCACCGCGGCGCATTCGAGCACATCCGGGTGTGCAACCACGACGTCCTCGATCTCGTTCGGGTACACGTTGAAACCGGAGACGACGATCATGTCTTTCTTGCGATCGACGATCTTCAGGTAGCCCTCCGCGGTCACGATCGCCACGTCACCGGTGTGCAGCCAGCCACCGTCGCTCATGACCTTCGCCGTCTCGTCGGGCCGGTTCCAGTACCCCAGCATCACCTGCGGGCCGCGGACCACGAGTTCACCGGGCTGCCCGGCCTCGACCTCGTTGCCGGCGTCGTCGACGATGCGCACCTCGGTCGAGGGCACCGGCAGGCCGATGGTGCCGAGCCGGTTCGCATGCACGGGGTTCAGCGAGATCACCGGCGAGGTCTCGGTCATGCCGTAGCCCTCGACGATGTCGACCCCGGTGGCTTCCTTCCAGCGTTTGGCGGCGTCCATCGTCAGCGCCATGCCGCCGGACATGGTGAGCTTCAGCGACGAGAAATCCAGCGCGCGGAATTGCTCGTTGTTGCATAGCGCGACGAACAGCGTGTTCAGGCCGGCGAAGCCGGTGGGGCGTTCGCGGGCGAATTCCCCGACCAGCGCCGGCAGGTCGCGCGGGTTCGCAACCAGGCAGGTGCGCGCCCCGCGCGCAATCATTCCCAGGCAGGCGTTGAACGCATAGATGTGGTACAGGGGCAACGGCAGCAGCAGTGTTTCCTCCCCCTCGCGGAAGTCGTAGGTGGAGAACAGCACCCCGGCCTGCTGCACGTTGTCGACCACGTTGGCGTGCGAGAGCATCGCCCCCTTCGACACGCCGGTGGTGCCGCCCGTGTACTGCAGGATCGCGACGTCCTCACGCGCCGGCTGCGCCTCGCGGTGCGCGCGCCGGGCGCCGAGCGCGAGCGCGCGCCGCAGCGCGACGGCGCCGGGGATGTGGTAGGCCGGCACCATCTTCTTCATGTAGCGCGCCCCGGCGTTCAGCAGCACGCGATGCGGGAAGGGATGCAGGTCGGCGACCTCGGTGACCACCACGTGGCGGATCTCGCTGTGCGGCAGCACCGCCGCCGCCGCGGCCGCCATGTTCGCCATCACGACCAGCGCGCGCGCGCCCGAGTCGCGGAACTGGTGCTCCATCTCGCGCGCGGTGTACAGCGGGTTCGTGTTGACCACGATCAGTCCGGCACGCAGGGCGCCGAGGGCCACCACCGGATACTGCAGCAGGTTCGGCATCTGGATCGCGATGCGATCCCCTGGCTGCAGGTCGGTGTGGTGCTGCAGCCACGACGCGAACGCCCCCGACAGCCGGTCCAGTTCCCGGAAGCTCAACGTGTGCCGGAAACCGCTCAGCGCGGGCCTGTCGCCGAAACGCGCCACCGCGGCCGCGAGCAGCGCGTTGACGCTGCCGTGCGCGGGCGAACCCATCGACTGCGGCATACCCGCAGCATCGCGTGCCCGTTCGACCAGTTCCATGCTCCGCATTTCCGTGCCCCGCCCATGTTGTGACTGCCCGACGCGCCCGCCGACTGTAGCGAACAAGCTTCGCGGCTGGCAATCGGCGCGCCAGCCCGGCGATAATCCGCCCCTCCCCGCACCGGAACCGGAGTCCCGCATGTCGACGCTGCAGAATTTCACCTTCGAGGAACTGTCCGTTGGCCAGCGCGCCACCACCACGCGCACCGTCACCGAGCAGGACGTGCTGCTGTTCGCCGCCGTCTCCGGCGACGTCAACCCGGTGCACCTCGACGAGGAGTTCGCGGCCGGCACCCAGTTCAAGGGGCGGATCGCGCACGGGATGTACACCGGCGGCCTGGTTTCCGCCGCGCTGGCGATGGAACTGCCCGGGCCGGGTACCGTTTATATCGGGCAGGACTTCCGCTTCGAGCGACCGGTGCGCATCGGCGACACCCTGACCGTCGAACTCACGGTGGAGGAACTGCTGCCCGAGAAGAAGTTCGTGAAGATCCGCACCGTGGTCCTGAACCAGGCCGGCAAGCCGGTGTTGAGCGGCATGGCTACCGTGATGGCGCCCGCACAGAAGCTAAGCATCCCCCGTCCCCCGCTCCCGCGCGTGACGGTGTAGGTTCGGCCTCTGGCCGAACAATGTCCCGTAGGTTCGGCCTCTGGCCGAACAATTCACGTCCGGGCACAGCCCGGACCTACGGGCGAATGCATGTCCGTGTAGGTTCGGCCTGCGGCCGAACAATTTACGTCCGGGCACAGCCCGGACCTACGGGCGGAACTGGTCCGGGTCGAGGAACTGCAGGCGCAGCGTGATCGCGCCGGGCTCGGGCTTGTCGATGCCGAGCATCATCACGTTGGCCTGCCCGCCGTCGTTCAGCACCGCCGGCAGGTTCAGCAGCAGCGCGCCCGTCTCCTCGCTCGAATAGATGCTCAGCTTCTCCTTGAACCGGATCCGTTGCGACAGCTTGCCTAGCAGTTGGGTGAGCGCCTTGCGGAACACCGTGAAGCCCAGCTTGCCGCGGAATTCGCCGTGATCGAGCGCGACGCGGAACAGCAGCTCCGAGCCGTCCTCGAGCCGTACCTGCGCCAGATCGATGACCGCACCGCCATGGACGCGCGCGAAATTGCGCTTGGCCTGCACGCGCGAAGGCGCAACGAAACCGGCGTGGAGCACGTTCAGGGCGCCGGTGAAGAACCGCTGCGGGTCCATGCTGACGGTCTGGCTATCGCTCATGAACGCTCTGTCGCCTCCGGTGGGGGTGGGGGTGGTGCTGTGCGGGCGCTACGTTAGCCGATCCGCCGCGGCGAGGCTACAGGTACGGCGAGAACACCCAGAACGCCGCATCGCGCAGGCGCGCGAGCGCACCGCGCGCCCGCCAGTCCGTGTAGGAATAACCGCGAGAGCGTGCCAGCGTGGCGGCGAAGTGGCGCGCGAGCTCGCGGCCGAAGGCGTGGTCGTAGATCTCTACCGCGAGCTCGAAATTGAGCCGCAGGCTGCGCGGATCGAGGTTCGAGGAGCCGATCTGCGCGTAATAGTCGTCGACCAGCAGCAGCTTGGTGTGCAGGAACGGCCCCTCGAAGAAGTGCACCCGCACGCCGGTCTTCAGCAACTCGCCGAGCGCGTGCGTGGCCGCCCAGGTCATGAACGCGAAGTTGTTGTGCGCGGGCAGCACGACCGTGACCTGCACGCCGCGCAGCGCCGCGGTTTGCAGCGCCACCGCGAGCTCGCGCAGCGGCAGGAAATACGGTGTCATGATACGGATGCTGTGGCGCGCCGCGTTGATCGCACCCACCAGCACCCACAACAGCTTGTCGAGATCCTCGTTCGGTCCGTCGACGATCACGCGGCACTCGGCTTCCTCGGGCAGCGTGGTGGGCTGCAGCGGCCGCTCGGAACGCGGCAGCGGTTGCGGCGAACTGAACAGCCAGTCGGCCGCGAACACGTCCTCGATCTGGCGCACCACGGGCCCGCGCAGCCGGAAATGCACATCGGTCACCTGTGCCGGACGTCCACCGGAGGCCATGTGCTTGCCGCGGATGTTCATGCCGCCGGTGAACGCGAGGTCGCCGTCGACGACGAGGATCTTGCGGTGGTTGCGCAGGTTGAGCGACAGGTTCGGCGGCAGCAGCCGCGGTTGCAGGAAGCGCGCCACGTCCACACCGGCGCGGCGCAACGCGGGCGCGGCGAGCGGCACCGTGTAGAACTGGCCGAAACCGTCGAGCAGCACGCGCACGTCGACGCCGCGCGCGCTCGCAGCGCCCAGCGCCTCGATGAACTCGCGCCCGATGCCGCGCGCCTCGAAGATGTAACTCGCGAGCCAGACGTAGCGGCGGGCCTCACCGATCGCGTGCAGCATCGCCGGGTACGCGTTCTCGCCGCACAACAGCGCCTCGACGCTGTTGCCGGTCAGCAGCTCGTTGCCGCTCGCCGCACGCCCCAGCAGCGCCAGGTTGCGGTACTCGGGCGCGATCAGGTGCTCGGCCGCAACGTGCTCCAGCGCCAGAGGCGCGGCCGGCCCCTCGTCGTGCGGCAGCGCGTGCAGGCGGCGCGCCCGGGTTCGTATGCGGTTGTTGCCGAACAGAGCGTAGGCGAGCGCGCCCAGCAGCGGGAAGAACAGGCACAGACTGATCCACACGCCGGCGCTGCGCGGGTCGCGCTTGGTGAGCAGCGCGTGCGCCGCCGCACCGACCGAGACCGCGAAGCCCGCCGCGAACGCGAGCAGGCTTGCCAGCTCGAGATCGCCAGGCAATGGGCGCATGCGCTTCTCCGTCGGAACGTTCGGCCGATGATAAGGCATGGCCGCGCTGCCCCGCCACGAACGCTCACCGAGCGACGATCCTCGCATGGCGCAGGTTCGGGTCGCCGCCGAACGGCGCGCGCACCACGCCCGCGAGCGCGGGATGGCGCGCGTACAGCCGCACGTTCTCGTAGACCGGCAGCAGCACGGCTTCGTCGCGGACCAGCTGCTGCATCGCCGCGAACGCGCCGAGCCGGCTTGCGGCAGGCGCCGCCGCGCGCGCGGTGGCCAGCAGCGCGTCGTAGCGCGTGTCGGCATACGCGCCGCGGTTGACCGGATTGCCGGCCTCCAGCAACTGCGCGAATGCGATCGGATCGTCGAAGTCCGGTCCCCAGTTCTGCAGCGCGAGGTCGAACTCGCCACGCATCATCTGCTGCAGTCGCTGCTTGGTGATCTGGCGGTCCAGCCGCAGCTCGATCCCGAGTTCCTCGCCGAGGCGCGCCTGCAGGAACTCGCCGATGCGCAGTGCGGTCGCCGCCTCGCCGGTCAGCAGGTGCAGGCGCGGCGGTGCGGCCAATCCGAGCTCGCGCAACGCCAGCGCGAGCTCGGCGCGTGCCACCTCGCCACCGCGTGGCGGTGGTGCCAGCGGATGCTCGGCGGTGAACGCGCCACGCTCGCCGTGCAGCACCGAGGGAAACAGCGATTCGGCCGGCAGCAGGCCGGGCATGCGCAGCACCTGCTCGACGATCTCGCGCGGATCCACCAGCGCCTGGATCGCGCGCCGCAAGTGTGGATTGCGCGTGAGGCGCCCCGCGCGGAAATTGAAGCTCAGGAAATGCACGTAGCCGTCCGGAAAACGCTCGAGCTGCAGGCGCGCGTACAGCGCCTGACGCAGCGAATCGGCCGCGACGCTGGCGAGCGCGATACGACCGTCGAGGAACAGGTTGAGCTCGGCGCGCTCGTCGGCCGTGATGTAGGGCACCTCGATGCGCTGCAGCGCGATCGACGCGACGCCGTGGTAGCGCGGGTTGCGCGCCAGCGCGAGCCGCGCGCCGTGCACCCAGCTCGCGAGCCGGAACGGCCCGTTGGCGAGCAGACGGCCAGCGTCGGCCGCGTAGCGCTCGCCCTGCGCCGGACGGAAATGCGCCGGCTGCGGCAGCAGCGTCACGAACGCGGTCAGCGCCGGGAACCACGCGCACGGCTCGGCCAGCTCGACCTCGAGGCGATGATCATCGGCGGCGCGCACCCCGAGCGCGGCAGGATCCAGCGCACCAGCGGCGATGGCGCGCGCGTTGCGCACCGGATACAGCAGGTTGGCGTACGGCGCCGCGGTCGCAGGCCGCAGCAGTTCACGCCACGCGTAGACGAAATCGTGGGCGGTCACGGGCGCCCCGTCCTCCCAGCGCGCATCGGGCCGCAGCCAGAACGTCGCACCGTCGGGGCGTACCTCCCAGCGCTCGGCGATCGCCGGCGCGAGCCGGTTCCGCGCGTCGTACTGCAGCAACCCGTCCATCAGGTGCCCCAGCACGAAGAAACTGATCTGGTCGGTCGCGCGCAGCGAATCCAGGCTGGGCGGCTCCCCGCTCAGCAAGAGACGGACCGTGCCGCTGCGGGGATCGACGGCCGCATCGCCGGCCACCGCGGCCGGCAACACGCCGAGCGACAGCAGCGCGGTGATCAGGAACGATGCGAAGCGGATCATGCGCGCAGTATACGATCGTCGCAGGCCCGTCCTTGGAGAAGCGGAGCTGCCTGCGCGCTCGCTCGCATTCAGTTCGGTGCCCGCTGTTGCCCGATCAGGGCGAGCGCCTGGCCAGCGGTCACGATGGCGATGTGGTCGACTGCTTCGAGATCGAGCAGGTGCCGATCGCCGGAGACGATGAGATGTGCGTGCGCGGCAACCGCACAGGCGATGACGTGATCGTCGTCAGGATCGCGCGGCACGATACGCGGTGTCGCGAGCGGCACGACCTCAACGGCCAACTCGCCGTAGCGCCGCAGGGCTTCATCGACCGATGAGCGCTGCTGCGCCAGTCGCGAGGCAAGGTGCGCGCGATAGAGAACACCTCGCAATTCATCGAGCAACGCCGGAGAGGTGAACAGCACGATTTCGCCGGCCACGGCCGCTTGTAACAGTTGGTAAGGCACGCCACCCCAGATCAGCGCCGAGACTATGATATTGGTGTCGAGGGCGAACCGCTGCATCAGCGATTGTGTCCGCGCAACTCCGCGCGTACCGCGTGGACCTCGGCGACGATCTCATCCTCGCTCATCGGGGGAATCTTCGACGCACGCAACCGGTCGGCGATCTCGAGCAGACGCCGCCCGGCCTCGCGACGCATCGCATCCTCGAGCAGCTGACGGATCGCTTCATCGGAGAGCAGCCCGGCCGTCCGTGCGCGCTCGGCCAAATCGTCGGGCAACGAGACAGTGATGCGGGTCATGGTCTAATCCTCATTGGCCGTTAGCGCGCTTGCCTGGCGCCGGTAGGATAATGCCCCATTCCGACCGAAGCCAACCCGTGAATGCACGGCCCGGCCAGTGCACTTGGGTGTCGGCTTGCCCACCAGGACGAGAGCCAGGTGCACAAGCCGCATGCAGCGCTCCCGCACATCGAGCCGATGCGAAATCCCGCCCCCGCGCCAAGGGCGGCAAATCCGTTCATAATCGCCCCCCTACAAGTACCCGACCGGTAAACAATCCAAACCATAACAGGAGACTCGACATGATCCGCACCATCGCCACCAACGCAACGCGCCGCTCGGTCGCAACCCTCGCCGCCGTGCTAGCCACGCTCGTGCTGCTGGCGATGCCGGCGGCCGCGGAGCAGACCACCGAACAGGCGGCGATCGACGTCGTGAATGCGTTCATCGCCGCGTGGAGCACTCCCGGGGCGGGTGCAGCCTACCTCGCACCAAACGCCAGCGTGCGCTTGATCGAGGATCAGCCTGCCATCGTCGGGCCGGACGCGTTCAAGGCGGCGTTCCAGTCCTTCATGACGCCGGGCGTCAGCATCGAGGTCGATACGCGTGAAACCACAGCCTACGGAGGCATCGTCGTCAACCGCCGCGTCGACACCGTGAAGACAGCGGGCAAGCCCGACCAGGTGTACCCGGTGGTCGGCGTGTTCGTGGTGCGCGACGGCAAGATCGTCGAGTGGGTCGACTACCACGACAAGTAGGCGAATCTTCCCCGGCAACGCCCGACCAACACGCAGCTCTAAGGATAGGAACCATGTTCGCAGAACGCTCACTCGAAGGCAGGACCGCTCTCGTCACGGCCGGCGCAGCAGCCATTTCCATCGCCGCCGCGAAATTGCTGGTGCGCGACGGAGCATCGGTGGTGCTGATGGGCCGCCGGCGGGAGGCGCTCGAAGCAGCGCGTGGGCAAATCCTCGCCGGGCACAAGGGACGCGTGGAACTGTTCCCGGGCGACGCCTGCCAGGAGGCCGAAGTGATCGCGGCCCTGCGCAGGACCCATGAACTTGGCGGCCGACTGGATATCGTGATCAGTACGGTCGGTGGCAGCGGCTTCAAGCCGATCCTGCTGCTCGAGGAAGAGGACCTGATCACCGATTTCAGGCTCAATGTGGTCAGCGCGGTGCTGGCGACGAAGCACGCGGCTCCTCTGATGAAACCGGGCGGCAGCATCGTGTGCATCTCGTCGGTCGCCGCGAAGCTGAACTATGCGTACCTGTCGTCCTACAACACGTCCAAGGCCGGACTCGAAGGATTCGTGCGGGTTGCCGCCGACGAACTGGGTTCGCGCGGAATCCGGGTCAATGCCGTGCGACCGGGAATGACCCGCAGCGCCGGCACGCACAGCATGTTCGAAACGCCGGCGGTGGTCGAACGCGTCATCGAGCAGGTTCCGCTCGGCAGGCTCGGCGAACCGGAGGACATCGCGCCGGCGATCCGTTTCCTGGCCGGACCGGAATCGGCGTGGATGACCGGCCAGAGCTTTGCGGTCGACGGCGGCAACGAGTTGCGGCGCAATCCGGCACTCTCGGACATGGTGTCGCAGATGTTCGGGCCGGAATTCGTCTGATCCGACCAGGCCCGCGGTGCAGCCGCCGAACGCAAACCCGAACAGGAGACCAGGCATGTCGATCGATAGCGACGAAGCGGCGATCCGCCGTGCGGCAATACTCTATGCGTGCGGCGCCGACCGCCGCGACAAGGATCTGTGGGCGCAGGTGATGACCGAGGAGTGCGTGATCGAAGGCCCCGGATTCCGCACCGAGGGCCGCGCGGCCAACCTCGCCAATCTGGACTACCTGGGCCACCTCTATGTGCACACCCACCACCGTGTGCACAACCAGCTGTTCTCGATCACCGGGGATCGCGCTACCGGGGAGACCTATGGCACGGCCGATCATCTGCGGCTGACCGGCAACGGAGCGGAACTGGTTGCCTGGAGCCTGCGCTACCAGGACGAGATGATCCGCGACGCAAACGGCTGGCGCTTTGCCTCGCGGCGTCTGATCGTCGACTGGGAGGAAGTCCGCACTATCGCCCGCTACCGCGCCGGGGCGGATCTGGTGGAGACGGCTGCGCCCACCCACCAGGACGAACGCATCGATGTTGCCGAAACGGTCTACCGGTATGCCACCGGAATCGACACGCGCGACTGGGATCTGTACCGCTCGATCTTCGCCGATGAGGTGGAGATGGACTTCGAGGCATGGAACGGCATCCCGCGCCACCGCATCGGCGCGGACGAACTCAAAGCCAACATCAGCGTCTATTTTGCCGGCCTGGACGGCACCCAGCACAGCATGAGCAATCCCACCGTGACCATCGACGGGGATACGGCCCGCTGCGTGGTCTACATGCAGGCGGAGCATTTCCTGAATGACCAGGAGCCGCCCCGCCGCTATGTGATCGGCGGCTACTACACCGACGATCTGGTGCGCACCGGCGACGGATGGAAAATCGTCGCGGTGAAACTCACCCCGCTGTGGACCGCCGGCGACAGTTCCTTCATGGCCGGTGCGGCGGAACCGATCACTCCAGGGCAGTAGCGGACGACGCAGGCCGCAGGTTCATCTCAGTGCGCGAGTTCATAGCGTACAGGGAGACTCTTGTAACCGCTCATGATGTTGGACTGGATGAGCTTGGGGTCACCCGCGAACTCGACGTGGCGCAAGCGGGGAATCAGCCTGCCGAAAAAGGCATCCATCTCCGCCAGGGCGAGTTGTCGTCCGACGCAACTGTGAATGCCGAAGCCGAAGGCGAGGTGCCCCTCGACCTTGCGATCGACGCGGAACGCGAACGGATCATCGAAACAGGCCTCGTCGCGGTTCGCCGACGCATAGAACAACGCCACACCATCACCGGCCTTGATGGAGGCATCATGCAAGTCGATGTCCTGCGTCGCGGTACGCATGAAATGTTTTACCGGTGACACCCAGCGGCACATCTCGCCGCTGGCGTTGCGCATCAGTGTCGGATCGGCGCGCAATTTGTCCATTTCCGCGGGATGCCGGACCAGCGCATGCAGCCCGCCGGTGATGGCGCCGGAAGTGGTGTCGTGGCCGGCGGTCACCATGATCAGGTAATAGGACATTGCCTCCAGAGGGTCCATCGGCGCCCCATCCACCGTGGCGGTCGCAATCGCGCTGGCCAGGTCGTCGCCAGGGTGGGCACGCTTCTCCGCCAGCAGACGCCCCAGGTAATCGAGAAATTCGGGAATCACATCGGTGCCGCCCAGGTCGGAGCGCTGCAGATCGGGATCGCTGGCCGCCAGCAGATTCTGGGTGAGCTTCAGCAGATGGGGAGCATCCTCCTCCGGCAGGCCGAGCAGGGAGAGGATCACGTGCAGCGGGTACCACATTGCCACCTCACTGGCGAAATCACACTCTCCGCCCTGCTCGGCCATCTTGTCCACGAAGCGTCCGGCGATCGCATCCACCCGCTCCAACAGCTTCTTCAAACCGGCCCCGACGAACCAGCGCTGGGAAATGTCCCGGTACTTGCGGTGGTCGGGCGGATCCATGTCGAGGATGGTACGGATGCCATAGCGACGGCCGCCGAACATCCTGGCCGAGGCGGCTTCGGCCTTGCGGGTTTGCAAGGTCAGGCGCGGTTCGTTGATGAACACCTCAGGATTCTTCTCGATCGACTTGATATCGGCGTTGCGCACGACGGCCCAGTAGGGCCGGTAGGGTTCCCGGTCCACCCATGCGACGGGCATCTCCCTTCTCAACCTCGAGAAATCGGCACAGATACGCTCCTCGTCCAGATAGGCCTCTGGACTCGAAATGTCGATCTCCGGCGGGAGAATGGGGGTTGCCATGCTGAAACTCCTTGCTCTCTCGGAATGGGGTAGGGCCGTGAACCTTCGCGAACAACCGGCAAAACGAACTCATGGCGCTCAACGCGCGCCGCTCCAGCGATACCATGCGCACGTCATCAGGGAGGGATGACGACACCGGAGTGTACACACCGGCATTCGGACTCGCATGGGAAAAATACCCAAGCCTGTACGGCTCCTTCCCAACAGGCGCAGCACTCCCGGAACTCGACGATCGCCGAGGCAAGGGGCTGCGCTATGATGCGCGCCGTTTTGCCTCCGGTCCCGCCGATGAATCGCGACACGCCGCCGCCCGCTTCCCCGCCCCGCCCCACCGAGCCCGACTGGCTTCCCGACGGCACGCCGTATTCGCGTGAGTTCGGGGACGTCTACTACAGTCGCGACGACGGCTGCGCCGAGGCACGCCACGTGTTCCTGGTGCACAACGCGCTCGAGCCCCGCTGGCGAGCGCTGCCCGACCGCCCAGGTACGCTGTTCGTGATCAACGAAACCGGCTTCGGCACCGGACTGAACTTCCTGCTCGCCTGGGAGTTGTGGGAGCGCAGCGCGCCAACGCAGGCACGGCTGGTGTTCCGCAGCCTGGAGGCGCACCCGCTCTCACGTTCGGCGATGGTGCGCGCCAACGCCGCGTGGCCGGAACTCGGGCGCTACAGCGCGGCGCTCGCTGCCGCGTGGCCTCCCGCAATGGGCGGCCTGCACACGCTCGACTTCGACGGTGGGCGCGTACGCCTGCAGCTGTACGTGGGCGACGTGAATGAAGCGCTCGCCGCCTGCGGCGCCGCCGCGCACCCCGAACTCGCAGTCGCCGCCGACGCGTGGTTCCTCGACGGTTTCGCGCCGGCACGCAACCCGGCGATGTGGGAACCGGCCGTGCTGCGCCGCGTGGCGGCGCTGAGCCGGCCGGGCACCACGCTGGCGACCTTCACCGCCGCGAGCGCCGTGCGCACCGGGCTGGCCGACGCCGGTTTCGCCGTCGAGCGCGTGCCCGGCTTCGGCCGCAAGCGCGAGATGCTGAGCGCGCGTTTCGACGGCACGGCTGGCACAGCTGCCGCTGCCGCAGCCGCTGCCGAGCCGCTCACCGAGACCCCGTGGCACCTCGGCGCCAGCGTCGCGTCGTCTGCCGCGCATGCACTGGTGATCGGAGGCGGCATCGCCGGCGCGTGCTGCGCCCAGGCGCTCGCGCGCCGCGGGCTGCGGGTCAGCGTCGTCGATGCCGGCGAGGCGCCACAGCGCGGGGCGCCGGTCGCGCCGCAAGGCATCCTGTTCACGCAACTGCCGGCCAGCGACAGCGCGCACGGCGAATTCACGCTGCACAGCTACCTGCACGCATTGCGCTTCTACGCCGCGCTGTTCGGCGCCGACAGCGACGCGTATGCGCGCTGCGGACTGCTGCAACTCGCCGACGACGACGAGGCCGGATTCACCGCGCTCGCCGAGCGCTATGCGACGTTTCCGGAACTTGCGCGCTTCGTCGACGCCGCCGAAGCCTCGGCGATCGCGGGCATCACGCTGGCACGCCGTGCGATCCACTTGCCCGGCAGCGGCTGGCTGGTACCGCAGGAGGCGCGCGCACGGCTGCTCGACCATCCGCTGATCGAGACCCGTTTCGGGTGTCGCGTGGAGCGGCTGGAACGCATCGACGGCGGCTGGCGGGCCTGGCTCGCCGGCGGCGAAAACATCGGCGCGCCAGTGGTGATCGTTGCCACCGCGACCGCTGCCAACGACGTGCTCGCCGACAACCCGTTGCCGATCACGCCGCTGCGCGGTCAGGTCACGCTGATACCCCGCGCGCTGGCGGGCGCCACGCCGCACTGCGTGGTCTGCGCCGGCGGCTACGTGGCGCCCGCGCGCGGCGAGTGGCTGTGCTGCGGCGCCAGCTATGTGCGCGGCGCCGGTGACTACCTGCCCACGCAGGCCGAGCATCGCGGCAACCTCGACCGCGCCCACGAGATCCTTGCGCACCTCGATCCGGCAGCGATTGCGCTCGACGCACTGGGCGGCGGCGTGGGTTATCGCACCAGCACCGCGGACCGGCTGCCGATCGCCGGCGCGCTGCCCGACGCGAGCGCATTCCGCCGTGATTTCGCGGCCCTGCGCCAGAACGCGCGGCGCGCGATCGACCGTACCGGTAGCTACCTGCCCGGCCTCTACGTCAGCACCGGTCACGGTTCGCGCGGACTGACCAGCGCGCCGCTGTGCGCGGACGCGATCGCCGCCGCGATCTGCGGCGAACCCTCGCCGCTGACACAGCGGCTGCAGCGCACGGTCTCACCGGCACGCTTCCTGATCCGCGACATCGTGAAGGGCCGCGGCGGATGAACGGTGCAGCGCGCCGCGAGGCCTGCCGCCTCGCACTCGGTGCGCTGCTGGCGTGCGCGGCGTGGCTGCACGCGGCACCCGCGCCCGACGAGGTGTTCGCCACCATCCCGGTGCACGCGCACGCGGTGATCGAACGCGTCGCGCACGACCGCACCCTGTTCACGCAGGGCCTCGTGCTCAGCGATGGGCTGTTGATCGAAAGCGGCGGCAACTACCGCGAGTCCCGCCTGGTGCAGCGCCGGCTCGGCGACGCGCGACCACTGCGCACGCGAGCGCTACCCGGCGACTGGTTCGCCGAGGGCATCGCGGCGCACCACGGCAAGCTCTACCTGCTGACCTGGCGCGAGGGCGTGCTGCAGCGTTTCACGTTGCCCGATCTCGAACCCGAGCAACGCTTCGCCTACCGCGGCGAGGGCTGGGGGCTCGCGAGCGACGGCACTCACCTGATCCAGAGCGACGGCAGCGCGACACTGCGCTGGCGGCGACCGGAGGATTTCAGCGAACTGCGCCGCCTGCAGGTGCGGGCGGGCGCGCGGCCGCTGGAGCGGCTGAACGAACTCGAATGGGTGAACGGCTGGCTGCTCGCGAACGTGTGGCTCAGCGACAGCGTGGTCGCCATCGACCCGCGCAGCGGCTGTGCGCGCTGGCGTCTCGAACTCGGCGAGCTGCTGGATGCACGCGAGCGTCGCCGTGCCGACGTGCTGAACGGCATCGCCTGGGATGCGGACACCGGGCTGCTGTGGGTCACGGGCAAGCTGTGGCCGTGGCTGTTCGCGCTGCGCATCGAGGTGCCGCCGTTGCCGGATCTAGCCGTGACGGATGGACAATGCGCGGATGCCTTGTAGGTCCGGGCTGTGCCCGGACATTTTGTTCGGCCGCAGGCCGAACCTACGGGGGCGTTCGGCCGCAGGTCCGGGCTGTGCCCGGACATTTTGTTCGGCCGCAGGCCGAACCTACGGGACATGTTCGGCCGCAGGCCGAACATGCGCCGAGCGTCGCCGCTAGACGCCTTCCGGCAGTTTCGATGCCATCAGCGTGCGCCGGTCCAGCCGCTCGCCGTCGACGATGAAGGTGCCGTCGCCCACCGCGTGCAGCGTTCGTTTCTCGCGACGCGACGTCGCCACGTGCGCCGCGACGGCCTCGAGCACCACGATGTCGTGCCTGGCGACGATCTCGACTACCCGGCACTCGATGTTGGCCAGGCATTCGCGGATCAGGGGCGCATCGACCACCTGCGCCGGCAGCGGCGTCAGCCCGAAGCGCGCGAACTTGTCGGTGTCCGCGCCTGAGCAGGTACCGATGCCGATCACGGTATCGAGCAGGTCGACCGTCGGGATCGCCACGACGCACTCGCGCGTCTTCTTCAGCGCGCGGAACGAGTGATTCCACTTCCCGGTGGTGATCGCGAAGCGCGGCGAGAAGTCGATCACCATCGTCCACGAGATGGTCATCACGTTGCTCCGGCCACCGTCGCTGGTGGTCACCAGCACCACCGGCCCGGGCTCGATCAGCGTGAAGGCCTTGTCGAGTTCCAGGGGGCGCATGACAAACACTTCCGTCTATGGCTGCGGAATGGTCGGATACTGCGGCAGCCCGTCGCAGATCTCGTAGTAATCGCCCTTCTCCGCGACGAACACATGCAGTTCCGTATGCGTCCCGGTCGGATCGTCGAAGGCGCCCATCGCGATGCCGATCCAGTCCTTGGCCGGCGGGTCGAAGAACATCGAGCTGCCGCAGCGCGAACAGAAACCCCGGCGCACCTTCGCCGAGGAGTGGTACCACGTGACATGGTCCATGCCGGTGATCGACACCGCACCCCGCGGCAGGTCCGTGCCGACGAAATAATGACCGGAGAATTTGCGGCACTGGACACAGTGGCAGGCATCGGGCGGTTTCAGCTCGCAGGACACGGTGAACCTGACGGCCCCGCACATGCACGATCCGCTTTTCATGGGGTCCCCTCCGCGCAGCCACGCCCCCGGGCGAGCCGTCTGCGACCGCAGTGTAGCGCAGCGAGGGGGCGCGCCTTAACACACCACCCGCCCGCGGGCTAGAATCCGCCGCGCCGTCGTCGCCCCCCGGGGATGAGGCGCGCCGAAGCCCTTCCATTCCAGCGGACATCCGAGCAGTCGATGAGCAACAGCCAGCAATCCGTCCCCGGCCTCGCACCGAGCAGCGTCCACCCGGCTTTCGAGTGGGTGCGCAGCGAGCCGATCAGCGCGCTCGGCGCCGTGGTCGAGGAGTACCGCCATCGCGCCACCGGGGCGCAGCACTACCACATCGCGAGCGACAACCCCGAGAACGTTTTCCTGGTCGCGCTGCGCACCGTGCCGCAGGACTCGACCGGCGTGGCGCACATCCTCGAGCACACGGCGCTCTGCGGCAGCGAGAAGTATCCCGTGCGCGATCCGTTCTTCATGATGACGCGCCGCTCGCTGAACACGTTCATGAACGCCTTCACCAGCAGCGACTGGACCGCGTATCCGTTCGCCAGCCAGAACCGCAAGGACTTCTTCAACCTGCTCGACGTGTACCTGGACTCGGTGTTCTTCGCGCGCCTCGACCCGTACGACTTCGCGCAGGAAGGCCACCGGCTCGAGTTCGCCACGCCGTCGGACCCCACGACGCCGCTGCAGTTCAAGGGCGTGGTCTACAACGAGATGAAGGGCGCGATGAGCGCGATCTCCAGCCTGCTCTGGCAGACGCTGACTAAATACCTGTTTCCCTGCACCACCTACCACTACAACTCCGGCGGCGATCCGGAGCACATCCCGGACCTCGGCTACGAGCAGCTATGCGAGTTCTACCGCACGCATTACCACCCGGGCAACGCGGTGTTCATGAGTTACGGCGACCTCCCGGCCGCGCAATTGCAGGAGCGTTTCGAGTCGCGCGCGCTGGCGCGTTTCGAGGCGTTGCCGATCGGGATCGCGGTGCCCGACGAGAAACGCTACCACGCCCCGCTCGTGGTCGAGGAAGCCTACGCGTGGGAGGAGGAAGACGAGCCGGTGCGCAAGAGCCACGTGGTGCTCGGCTGGCTGCTCGGCAAGTCGACCAGCCTCGAGGACCTGATGAAGGCTCACCTGCTGAACGGGATCCTGCTCGACAACAGCGCCTCGCCGCTGCAGTTCGCGCTCGAGACCAGCGAGCTCGGCAGCGCGCCGTCGCCGCTGTGCGGACTCGAGGACTCTAACCGCGAGATCGTGTTCAGCTGCGGACTCGAAGGCTGCGAAACCGCTGCCGCGCCGGCAGTGGAGGCGCTGGTGCTGGGCACGTTGCGCGACATCGGCGAGAACGGAGTACCGGTGGAGCAGGTGCGCGCCGTGCTGCACCAGCTGGAACTGCACCAGCGCGAGATCGGCGGCGACGGCTACCCGTTCGGGCTGCAGCTGCTCCTGATGGGAATCGGCGGTGCCGTGCATCGCGGTGACCCGGTCGCGGTGCTGAACATCGAGCCGGTGCTGCGCCAGCTCGCCGAGGACATCGAGGATCCGGAGTTCGTGAAACGCCTGGTGCGCGAACTGCTGCTCGACAACCCGCACCGCGTGCGGCTGGCGATGCACCCGGACACCGGACTCGCCGAGCGCCGCCGCGCAGCCGAGGAACAGCGCCTCGCAGCGATCCGCGCCACGCTCGACGAGGACGACTGCGCGCGCATCGTCGCGACGGCAAGCACGCTGGCCGAGCGCCAGAACAGCAAGCCCGACGATTCCTGCCTGCCGCGCGTCACCATCGCCGACGTGCCACTCGAAGTGCCGGATCTCACCGCACGCGTGCTTTCGACGGCGACGCAGCCGCTCACCACCTACACGCGCGGCACCAACGGCATCGTCTACCAGCAGATCGTGGTCGACCTGCCGCAACTGGCTCCCGAACTCGAGGAGTTGCTGCCCTACTACGGCAATTTCCTCAGCGAGATCGGCAGCGGCGGACGCGACTACCTGCAGACGCAGGCGCTGCAGGCGGCGGTGAGTGGCGGCGTGAACGCCGGTGCCACGATCCGCGGTGGCGTCGACGACGAGCAGCGCACGCGCGCGGTGCTGGTGGTTTCGTCGAAGGCGCTGGCGCGCAATGCCGGCGCGATGTTCACGTTGCTGCACGAAACGCTGCTGGCGCCGCGCTTCGACGAACCGCAGCGGCTGCGTGAACTGCTCAGCCAGATGCGCGCGCGCCGCGACCAGTCGGTCACCGGCAGCGGCCACAGCCTTGCGATGGCCGCGGCCGCGAGCCGCATGAGTCCCACCGCGCTGCTCTCGCACACGCTGTCCGGACTGGAGGGGATACGGCGCACGCGGGCGCTGGAAAAGGCGCTGCAGTCCGACGAGGAACTCGGCGCCTTCGCGATCCGGCTGCAACGGCTGCACGAGACGATCGCCACTGCGCCACGGCAGTTGCTGCTGATTGCCGACGCGGCACACGAAGCGCAATCCCTGCAGGCACTCTGCGAATGCTGGCAGCACACCGCGCCCGGCGCCCCGGCCAGCGCCTTCTCACCGCCGGCCGTGCGCGAGGGTGTGCGCGAAATCTGGCAGACCAGCACGCAGGTGAATTTCTGCGCCAAGGCCTACCCCACGGTGCCCACCGCGCACCCCGACGCAGCGGCGCTGACGGTGCTCGCCGGCTTCCTGCGCAACGGCTTCCTGCATCGCGCGATCCGCGAACAGGGCGGCGCCTACGGCGGCGGCGCCTCGCACGACGCCGGCATTGCGGCGTTCCGCTTCTATTCGTACCGCGACCCGCGCCACGCCGCCACGCTGGCCGATTTCGACGCCGCGCTCGACTGGTTGCACGGCACGCACCACGAATGGCAACCGGTCGAGGAGGCGATCCTCGGCGTGATCGCCTCGCTCGACAAGCCGGCCTCGCCGGCCGGCGAAGCGAAGAAGCACTTCCACGAGCAGTTGTTCGGTCGCGGCACCGAACAGCGGCGCGCGTTCCGCGCGCGCGTGCTCGCCGTGACGCTGGACGATCTGTTGCGCGTCGGCGCGACCTATCTCGACCCGGCGCGCGCCAGCGTGGCAGTGATCACGAACGCGCCGGGGGCAGCGGAACTGCGTGCCCTCGACACCTTCGCGGACACGACGCTGCACGTGCTCTGATCGCCGATGCCGATCGCGCCGCGACCGCCGCGCGCGCCGAACCTCGGCGGCGGGCGCTCAGCGTGCCGTGGCTGCGAGCAGTTCGGCCGGTGTCGACAGGTCGCGACCGCTGCGCTCACGGTGCAGCGCGACGATGCGTTCCAGCCCGGTGGCCACCACTGCCTCGTCGAGCGCGGCGTCGTGGCAACGCCTCCAGTCGGCGCGCTGCGCCGGGATGCGGTCCTCGCGCGGCGCACAGACCGCCTGTGAGGCTCTTATCAGCCGTGCGTACAGCGTCTGCACGCCGGCATCACGCGCGAGGTCCAGGTCGCCGTAGCGCACCACCACCGACCGCGTCTCGGCGTAGCGCGGCGCGGCGCGGATGCCGGTCATCTTCGAGCGCTCCGCGCGGCTGTCGATCACGGTCATCGTGTCCTCGGCCACCGGCGCTGCGGCCCACACCGGCCCGCCACCCAGCGCCACCACGCACGCGATCGCGCAGCCACCGCCGATCGCTGCCGAAACTTTCCTGCCCAGCGTTGACGTGTTCATGACAAGCCCTCCACGGCTTCGGACGCACGGCGCATATCGCCGCGCTTGCCGTGCCAGCAGATCACGTTCCGGCCCCACGATCCGGGCGATTCCGTGATTAGTTCGTGCCGCAAAAATACGCGTTGCCGATCAATCACCTGCAGTGCATCCGCACGAATCCGTAACAATCGGCCGTGCGGCCGGGCACGTCCCGTAGGTTCGGCCTGTGGCCGAACGGTATCCGGGCACAGCCCGGATCTACAGGCGAAGGTCCACGTAGGTTCGGCCTGTGGCCGAACGGCATCCGGGCACAGCCCGGATCCTCGGATCGTCCCGTTCGAACCACGGGAAACGTAAACCCCCAGGGTGGACGCGGGCGGCGTGTGGGTGCATAGTGGACTCCCGCTCTCCATCACCGGCGCCGCGGACCGCTGTTCCGCACGCGCCGCCGCAGGAATGGGGCGCATGACACGACAGTACCGCTTCGGCAACTGGCTGTTCGACGCCGACACTCACCGCCTGTGCGATGGGGAAGCGGATATCACGCTAGAGCCACGCGTCGCACGGCTGCTCGAATTCCTGCTCACGCACCCGCAGGAAATGCTGAGCCACGACTGCCTGATCGAGGCCGTCTGGGACGGCCGTGTGGTATCCGACGAGGCGGTGCGCCGGGCGATGTCGGCGCTGCGCCACGCCCTGACGCGCGACGGCAGCGACCGCTGCATCCAGACTGTCTACAAGAAGGGATATATCGCGAGCCTGGTAATTGAACCACCGTGTACGACTGCTGCAGCTCACGACAGTCGAACCGCAAGCACGTCAATGCCCGCGAATCCGCAGCGACCGGTCCCTGCGCGACGACAACGCCTCGTGCAGATACTGATCGGTGCGACCTATCTTCTGCTGGTTGCAACCGTGCTGATCGCGCTCGGCCACGCGATGCTGTTGAACCGCTTCTAGCGGCTCATGGGCTCAGCACCGATCGGGTGTGTGACGAATCAAAAAGGGAACGCACCGCTACCGGTAACGTTCCCCTCGCGTTCCGCCATTGCTCCCGCAGCAAAGTCCCGGAGCGCGGCGAAACCGCCGCTCAGACCGACTGGCGACGACGCCGCGTGACGCCGAGCAACCCGAGACCGAGTCCCAGCAGCGCGGCCGTTCCGGGCTCCGGTGTCTCCACCGGTCCGCAGTCGACCTCACAATCGGTCGGATCCGCATAGTGGGGTACATCATACGGATCGATCCAGTGCGCGTAGCCACCTTGATCGACCAAATACAAACCCACACCCTGCGCCAACGGCCCGACCACGCCGGCATACCAGGCTTCAAAACTGAAGGTTCCGCTCGACCCGACCAGAACCGACGACGTCTGGGTGAACTTCAGGTCAAAGTCGTCCCACAACTGGAAAATGACCTCGTCCAGCCCGCCACCGTCATCGGTGTCCCCCGTGAACGAGTACTTTCCCTTCACGTAGACACCCGCGGTGTCGTACTCGGCACCCGTCAGATCGCTGAAGCTGAACGAATTTGCCGCCCACGTCGCAGGCGCGGCACCGAGCAGCAGGGCCGAAACGGCCGATGCGATGATCAGTTTTTTCATGTTCTTCTCTCCTTGCAAGGTCGCTTTCACCACCGTCGAGGCGGGTATGGCGACGCGTTTTCACGATGACCGCGAGAAACCGAGCAAGGTACAGGCCAATGCCGGCAACCGTTTGTCTTCCAAGGAAAAGCCGTTTTCACCCACATCGTTGCCGACCAGAAAACGTAAAAGAAACCGACAACCACCGGCGATGATTTCCCGGAACTCCTCGGATATCACAACCACCGGTGCCGTGACGACAACTGCCGCTGCTGGCCGTCGCGGTGTTCGGCCAGGCGCCGCGGACCGACGAGCAGCAGCGACAACAGCAGCCCGGCGCCGAAACCGCCGGCGTGCGCCCAGAACGCGACCCCGGCCCCGCCGTCGTCGGCGAGCCCGCTCGCGAGCTGGATCAGGAACCAGTAACCGAGCATGAACACCGCCGGCACCGCCACCGTGGTCACGTAGAAGCCGAGGAAGATCAGCGTGTGCACATGCGCGCGCGGATACAGCCGCGCGTAGGCACCGAGCACCCCGCCGATCGCACCCGAGGCACCGACCATCGGCACCGCGCTGCCCGGCTCGGTGAGGATCTGCGCACCGGCGGCCGCCAGCCCCGACAGCAGGTAGAACACCAGATAGCGGGCGGTCCCCATCACGTCCTCGACGTTGTCGCCGAACACCCACAGGAACCACATATTGCCGATGATGTGGAACCAGCCGCCGTGCATGAACATCGAGCTGAACAGGCTGAACCAGCTGCCGTTGCCATCGATCACGCACGCGAGATTCGGCCCCAGCGGTATCTGCGTGCCCGCCGCGACCTGCCCGAGCAGGTCGCCCGGGATCAGGCCGTGCAGGCACAGCGAGCGCGCCAGCGCCTGCTCGCTGCCGAAACCCTGGAGCAGTGCCCACACCAGCACGTTCAGCGCGATGATCAGCCAGGTCCCGACAGGTGCGTGCAACCGGACGTTGTCGTCATGCAGCGGAAACACGCGTCACTCGAGCGCGAAGCGGATCTGTGCGGTGCCGAAACCGCGTTGCTGCAACTGGCGTGCGATGCGACTGCGCTCGGCCGCACTGCCGACCCGCGCCTCCCCGTACCGGCGGGACTTCCACGCACGTGCCGCCTCGGCCCATTCGGGCGCCGAGGCGTCCACGCAGGCCGCCGCGAGTTCGCGCTCGATCCCGCGCCCGGCGAGTTCGTGCAGGATCCTGAGCGGTCCGCGTCCACGCTGGCGCTGCGCGCGCACGAAGGCTTCCGCGAAACGCTGATCGCTCTGCAGCCCTTCGTCGCGCAAGCGTTGCAGCACCTCGTCGATGGGTGCGTCGCGACCGAAGCGTGCAACGAGTTTGGCATCGAGCTCGCGCGCCGCGTGTTCGCGCCGCGCGAGCAGGTCGAGTGCCGCGCCGCGCACGACCAGCGGGTCGCCGGTGGGTACCGGTGCGCGACGCAACGCTGCCATGGCGGCCCGCCCGGGCGCGCTCAGGCTTCCTCGATCGCCTCGACCGCCAGCTCGACCGCGCCGCTGGCGAGCGCCTTCGCGCGGATCTCGGCTTCCAGCTGCCCGGCCAGCGCCGGATTCTCCGCCAGGAAGCGTGCCGCGTTGGCCTTGCCCTGGCCGATGCGCTCGCCCTTGCACGAATACCAGGCGCCGGACTTGTCGATCAGGCCCAGCTTCACGCCGAGATCGATGACCTCGCCCATGCGGTAGATGCCGCGACCGTACAGGATGTCGAACTGCACCTCGCGGAACGGCGGTGCCACCTTGTTCTTGACCACCTTCACGCGCGTCTCGTTGCCCACGACCTCCTCGCCGTCCTTGACCGAGCCGATGCGGCGGATGTCCAGGCGCACCGACGAGTAGAACTTCAGCGCGTTGCCGCCGGTGGTGGTTTCCGGCGAGCCGAACATCACGCCGATCTTCATGCGGATCTGGTTGATGAAGATCACCAGCGTGTTCGAACGGTTGATGCTGCCGGTGATCTTGCGCAGCGCCTGGCTCATCAGCCGCGCCTGCAGGCCGACGTGCGAGTCACCCATCTCGCCCTCGATCTCGGCGCGCGGCGTCAGCGCGGCCACCGAGTCGATCACGACGACGTCTACCGCACCCGAGCGCACCAGCATGTCGACGACCTCGAGCGCCTGCTCGCCGGTGTCGGGCTGCGAGACGATCAGGTCCTCGACCCTGACGCCGAGCTTGTCGGCGTAACCCGGATCGAGCGCGTGCTCGGCGTCGATGAAGGCGGCCGTGCCGCCCAGTTTCTGGCACTCGGCGATCACCGACAGCGTGAGCGTGGTCTTGCCCGAGGACTCCGGACCGTAGATCTCGACCACCCGCCCGCGCGGCAGACCGCCGATGCCGAGCGCGATGTCCAGTCCCAGCGATCCGGTGGAGATGGCCGGGATCGCTTCCTGCGTCCGGTCCCCCATGCGCATCACGGTTCCCTTGCCGAACTGGCGCTCGATCTGCGCCAGCGCCGCATCCAGTGCTTTCTGCTTGTTCGCGTCCATTGTCGTCGACCCCTCGGGTGTGCTGTGAATGAGGAACTACCGGGTGCTGTATATTCAAACAGATAACTGGCGGAATATCCAGTATCCGGCAACCGCCCGCCGTCGTGCATCCATGCCGGGGCGTCGCGATCGGGTGGTGGGCGCACTATACCCGCGCCGCCGGCCGCGCGCACGGTGCGCGGCGGCGGCCCGGATGGGTCAGTCCAGCATCTCGATCCCGGGCAGCCGGCAAACGGCCGCCGGGCACCAACCTCAGGCCTTGCCCGTCTGCCCCGCCGCAGCCGGCTGGCGTTTCGCCATCACCCGCGTGCCGATCCACACCAGTCCGATGAAGTACACGAACGCCAGCCCGAGCCCGACGAAGGCGTCCCCGAAGTCGACCCCCTTCTGCACCGCCGGGATGGTGCCTGCGGTGAGCAGCAGCATGGTCGCGAAGTTCACCGCCAGCGTCAGCCACCCCATGACCTGGCAGTACACGAGCGCCAGGATCAGTCCCATGAAGATCAGTCCGCCGGCGTCACCGAACCACACGGGCAGGCTCTGCAGCAGCCACGCCATCGTCAGACCCACCACCGACCCGACCACGCAGGCGGGCACCTTCTCGAGCGCGGCATGCTCGATGCCGGCCCAGTAGAGCAGGAACAGGAAGCCGGCCCAGAAGTCGTGGACGCCCAGCGCCGAATTCAGCGCGATGAACGCACCGACCACGACGATGATCGCGAGCAGGACCAGCAGGCCCTTCAGCGGCGTCATCGGTGCCGCTGGCTGATCGCCGGTGCCCTGCGTGCTCGAAGCCTGATTCATGGTATTTTCCTTTTTGTATGGGTGGCGAAGCGCCGCGCGCAGACACGCGGTCGGGCGGAGCATACCGCGACCGTGCTGCTGCGGACAGCAAGTGATGGCCGTCGCCGCCCGGCACCCTTCAGGGGCCGGTGTCGCACCGCGGGCGGGGGGCGGCGTGGCCCGACATCACCAGCAGGAGACCCAGCCGATGAACATCAAGAAACGCGTTCTGGCCACCGTGATCGGGGCACTTGGCGCCGTGGCGCTGCAGGCGCAGGCAGGCACGCCGTACGACCAGATGATCGCCTTCGGCGCGAGCTTCGAGGATGTGGGGCAGTTCCCCGACGTCGATTTCGTCTCGGTCGCCTTTCCCGGACTGGTGGCGCCGCCAGGCGCGGCGCTCGACGGCAGCACCGGCTTTCGGCTGACCAACATCGACGCGGCGAGCGGGGAGCGCGGGCGCGCGTGGATCGAGATGCTGGCCGCCGACCTCGGCGTCGGCGGACTGGTGCCGTCGACGCCGCTGCTCTACCCGGGCGCGCGCACCGACATCCCGGCCACCGGCAACCTCAATTTCTCCTACGCCGGAGGACGCGCGCGCGAGCTGCTCGAGGCGGTCACCGGCACCTCGACCGTGGTGCACCCCACGGACGCGCTGGTTCCCGCCGACCTGAGCGCGACCAGCCCCGGCTTCCTGCAACGCCTGCAGGCCGGCACGCTAACGATCGGGCCGCGCACGCTGTTCGTGGTCAATCCGGCCGGCAACGACGTGCGCGATTCCGACCCGGCGGACCCGGCGGCGGCTGCCACGCGCGGCGCGCAGGATTCGCTGGAGCTCATCCGCAGTCTGGTCGGCGCCGGCGCGCAGACGATCGTCGTGCCCACCTTCCCGCCGCTCGGCCTGTTGCCCGAGAGCACCAACCTCGAATCCGACGGCAGCCGCAGCGCAAAGGCGGAGGCGCGCAACGCCGGCGCCGCGACCTACAACGCCGTGATGGCGGCGGGTCTGCCGGGCACCGGCGGCAACATCGTGATCGTCGACTGGGCCACACTGTTCCAGGAACTGCTGGCGGCGCCGGCCACGTTCGGCTTTGGCGCCGGCATCGACCAGAGCCGCTACTGCTACTCGGCGAGCGAGTGGTCGGTCACCGGCGTCGACTGCACCGAAGCACCGGGTCTCGGCAAGTCGAGCGGCGGCAATCCCGACGACTTCGTCACCAACGACGGTCTGCACCCCACGCAGCCGACCGCACGGATCCTCGCCGACTACACCGCCTCGGTGCTGCGCGCACCGGGAATGGTGTCGCTGCTGCCCGAGGCCGTGCTCGCCGATGCCCGCGGCCACCGCGCGACGGTCGACGACTTCCTGGCTCAGAACCGCTTCGCCACGACGTTCGGCGACGCGCAGGTGTTCGTCGCCGCGCAGGGGCAGCGCAGCGACCTCGATGAAACCCGCGGCAGCCCCGATGCGCGTGCCGACAGCACCGACCTTACGGTGGGCGGCAGCATCGGCATCGCCGAGCGCTGGTTCGCGGGAATGGCGCTGGGTTCACGCCAGGGCGACACCGACCTCGACGGCAGCGGCAGCGCCTTCGACACCGACGGCCTGCTCGGCTCGGTGTTCGCCGGCTACCGCCACGACGGCTGGTTCGCCGACCTGGTGCTCACCGTGGGCGGATCGGACCTCGACGACATCGAGCGCGTGTTCGCACTCGGCAGCGTGCAGCAGCGCCGCGAATCCGGGGACACCAGCGCCGACGTCAGCGGCCTGTCGGCAACGCTGGGCGTGGACATGATGGGCGCGAATGCCGGCTGGCGCTTCGGGCCGTTCCTGCAGGCCGATCACCTCGCGATCGAAGTCGATGGCTACGCCGAGCGCGGTGCGAGTTCCACCGCGATGCAGTTCGACGATCTCGACCGCGACTCGACCGTGGGCAGCGCCGGCGTGTTCGCGAGCTACCCCTGCCGGCTGGGCGGGGCCGAACTCGAGTTCTACGGCGATGCCGCGTACGAACACGAGTTCGACGACGACCCGGACGCGGTGCGCGCCGTGCTGAAGAGCGCCGCCGGCGTGGTGTGGTTCACGACGCCCGGCTACCGGGTCGAGCAGGACGGCTGGCGTGCACGCGCCGGGGTCGATGCGAACTGGTCGAACGGTGTGCGCCTCGGGCTCTCCTACCGCTTCGCCGACCACGACGCGCAGGCGCAGTACCTGAACGTGTCGGCTGCGTATCGCTTCTGATTTGCCGCTGCCGTGCCCAGGCTGCTACGGGTAGTGTCGTTCGCACACCGATGGAATGGGGGGATGCCTCGGCGTGCCAAACACTCGCACGCGCACCAATAGCCGCGGGGTGGTGCGCAGAAATCAATAATGCTACGCTGCGCAGCACCCCAATAAGAGAACGGCCGCCATGATCCGCTGCCACCTCTCCACGCTCATGGGCCGGGACAAGCTGCGCGTCATCGACGTGGCCCGGCGCACCGGCCTGAACCGCAGCACCGTCACCGCCCTGTATAAAGAAACGGCAACGCGGATCGAGTTATCGGCCATCGACAGCCTGTGCCGCCTGTTCGAGTGCCCGGTCGGCGAGCTGTTCGAGTTCGTACCGGGAGTCCCGGAGGCCGATAAATGAGCCTCGGCGCCTCCCGCTGGCACGTCATCGCGGAATCGAACTTCCCGTGGGAGCGCGAGGCGCTGGAGTGGCTGCGCGAGCAGTTGCCCGACCGCGACCCGTGGCACGTCTGGACCAACTTCGAGTTCATCGACGACGAAGGCCGCGTCAACGAGCTCGACGCCCTCGTGCTGTCGTCTGCCGGCCTGTTCCTGGTCGAGATCAAGTCCCGCCCCGGTGTCGTCGGCGGCGATGCCCACACCTGGACGTGGTCAACGGACGGCCGCGTGGCGTCCCTTGACAACCCGCTGCTCCTGACCGACCGCAAGAGCAAGCGTCTCGCCAGCCTCCTGAAACGCCAGTCGGCCGTCAGCAAGGCGAAGATCCGCCTGCCCTTCATCGAGCCGGTGATCTTCCTGTCGTCCACCAACCTGCGCTGCACCCTCGAGGGTCGCGCACGGTCGGGCGTGTTCCTGCGCGGACGGCCAGGACATACCGAGGATGACGGCATCGTCTCTGCGTTGACGCGCGGCGTGCGCGACACGCGCCCGCCCCAGGTGGATGGCCAGCAGGCCCGCACCATCTCGCGCGCGCTGGCCGAGGCCGGCATTCGCCCGTCGAACAAGCACCGCCAGGTGGGGGATTACCAGCTCGAAACCTTGCTCGGCGAGGGCGATAGCTACCAGGACTGGCAAGCGGCGCATATCGGGTTCGACAACGTCAAGCGGCGGGTGCGCATCTACGCGATCGCCAAGGCCTCCAGCGCCGAGGTCCGCGCAAACTCCGTGCGCCAGGCCAAGCGCGAGTTCGAGGTGCTCGAGGGCATCGATCACCCGGGCATCCTGCGCTGCCGGGACTACAAGGACACCGAGCTCGGCCCGGCGCTGATCTTCGACCACGAACCGCGCGCGCTGCGCCTCGATCACTTCATGCGCGAGCACGGCGCCACGCTGGACGTCGGCGACCGCCTGCAGCTGGTGCGCGAGATTGCCGAGATCCTGCAGTACGCCCACTCGAAGCAGCTCTATCACCGGGCGCTCGCGCCGCAGAGCGTGCTGGTCCGCGGCGTCGGCACCCGGCAGCTCGCGGTCCAGTTGATGAACTGGCAGACGGCCGCCCGGAATGCGGGCACCGCGGAGACCCTGTTCCACACCACCGGCACGCTGCACGTCGACGCCTACGTAGACGATCCGAACCTGGTGTACCTCGCCCCCGAAACCACGCGCGCCGACCCGGCCCACGGGGCGGAGCTCGACGTGTTCTCGCTCGGCTGCCTCGCCTACCTGATCTTCGGCGGCCAGGCGCCGGCCTCTTCCACGCTGGAAATGCTGGACAAGCTCCGCACCGGGCAAGGGCTCAGGCTTTCGGACGTGATGAACGGCTGCGGCAACCGCCTGCAGGACCTGGTGCAATTCGCCACCAGCCCCGAGGTGCTCACGCGCTACGGCTCGATCCGGGACTTCCTGAAGGACCTGGAAGGCGTCGAGGACGAGCTGACCGCGCCGGATCGCGAATCGACCGTCGACCCGGGCATCGCGCGCAAGGACGACCGCATCGAGGGCGGCTTCACGGTCATACGGCGCATGGGGCGCGGCTCGTCGAGCGACGCACTGCTGGTCCGCGAGGACGGCACCGACGACGAATTCGTGCTGAAGGTAGCCATCGACTCTGCGCACAACGAGAGCGTCAGCGCCGAGGGCGACGTGCTGCTGAAGCTGCGTCACCCGAACATCGTCGAGTGCTCGCGCAAGCTCACGGTGGAGGGACGCTCTGCCCTGCTGCTGAAGAGCGCCGGCGACACCACGCTGGCGCAGAAGCTGAAGCAGGACGGGCGGCTCTCGCTCGACATGCTGCAGCGCTTCGGCGAGGAATTGCTGGAAGCGGTGCGCCACATCGAGGAGAACGCGGTCACGCACCGCGACATCAAGCCCGACAACATCGGCATCGCCGAAGCGCGCAGCCGCCGGCTCAAGCTGGTGCTGTTCGACTTCTCGCTGAGCCGCACCCCGCCGGAGAACCTCTCGGCCGGCACGCCGCCCTACCTCGATCCGTTCCTGCAGCAGCGTTCGCACAAGCGCTGGGACCTGTATGCGGAGCGCTTCGCGGTGGCGGTCACGCTGTACGAGATGGCCATCGGCAAGACGCCACGCTGGGGCGACGGCCTGACGGCGCCGGCCGTGCTCGACTGCGAGGCCAGCATCGAAAGCGACGTCTTCGACCCCGCTATCCGCGAGCCGATGACGCACTTCTTTGCCAAGGCGCTGAGCCGCCACATCCGCGAGCGGCACGACAACGCCGAGGAGATGCTCCGGGCGTGGCGCGAGATCTTCGCGCAGGCAACGCGCGCGCAGCCCGCCGAGCCACAAGGCTTCGCGGCCATCGCGATGATCACCACCCCCGACACCACCATGGCGGAGCTCGGCTACAGCCTGGAGGCGCAGGATGTGCTGGAGCGCATGGGCATACACAACACGCGCCAGTTGCTGGCCGTGGACCGCATCCGCTTCCGCTACCTGCGCGGCGTGGGCGACCGGATCCGCAAGGAAATCCGCCTGCGCGCCAAGGAGCTCGCACAGCTGCGGCCCGATCTGTTGCAGGGCCGCGGCACGCTGCACACGCTGGACGACAGCGCGCTCGAGGACGGCCGCACTCCCAGCAGCATCAACGAACTGGCGCAGACCCTGTTGCCGCGGCGCCACGCCGGCGACGAGCGCCCCGAGGACGCGGCGCTGGAGTATTACCTCGGACTGGAGCAGGACGGAGCGGACGGCCACTGGCCCACGCTGGGCGACGCGGCACAGGCCGCGGGCATCGAGCGCAGCAGCCTGACGGCCGCGCTGCTGAAGATGCGCGAGCGCTGGCTGAAGAGCCCGCCACTGACGGTCGTACGGGACCAAGTCAACGAGTTGCTGGGTGCGCAAGGGCGCGTGATGAGCACCGCAGAACTCGCGCAGGTGCTGCTCGCGCTGCGCGGCTGCGCCGAGCAGAACGCGACCGAGCGCGTGCGGCTGGCCACCGCGGTGGTGCGCGCCGCCATCGAGGCGGAAGCGCAGCTCGAGCGCCCGCGCTTCGAGGTGTTCGAGCACCAGCCACTCCCGCTGGTGGCGCATGCGTCCGAGTGGGCCTCGTACGCGCGCCAGCTGGGCGCGGCCGCCGACGAATGCGCCCGCGCCGACCCGCTGCTGCCGCCCGCGCGCGCGCTGCAGGCACTCGAAGCGGTGTCGTTGCCACAACTGGCCGCGGCAACCGAGCCCGGCGCCCGCGCGCCGGAGCTTCCGCCCTCACGCCTGCTGCGGCTGGCCACCGTGGCCTCGCAGCATGCCGCGCTCTCGAGTCGGCAGGAGATCTACCCGCGGCGCATGCCGGCCGCCCTCGCCCTGCGCCAGTCGCTGGGCGCCTTCGTCGGCGCCACGGAACTCAGCCTGAACGAACTGAAGGACCGTGTGCAGGGCCGCTATCCCGAAGCGGAGCCCTTGCCGCCGCGCCCGGAGCTGGACCGCCTGCTGCAGGAAGCCGGCGCACCTCTGCGCTGGGATGCCGCGGCCGCCAATGGCGCGGGCGCCTATTGCCGCGAAAGCCTGCGCGGCGGCCCCACCGTGGGCTCTACCACCGGCTATTCGCGGCACCCCACCATTCCGATACCAGAGCAGGGCTCCGATCCGCTGATCGCCGATGCGCAACACGCCGAATCGCGCCTGCAATACGGCATCGCGCACGGTGGGCTGATGGTGCTCGGCATCGAGCCGCGCCTGGCGCGCCACGCCGAGCGGGAACTGCTGCACCGCTTTGCCAAGGATGCCCCGCAGGGTCAGGCGCTGCGGCGCATCAGCCTGGATGCCTGCCTGCTCGAAGCCATGAAGGCGCAGGCCACCGCGCTGAAGGTCGACTGGGGCGTGGTGCGGCGCGCCGACGGCACCGCGCCCGGCAGCGCCGACTGGAACCGGCTGCTGGCGTTGGTCAAGCGCGCAGTGCCAGCCGTGCGCCAGCAACTCCAGGACAGCCCCGGCCCGCTGCTCGTGCTGCACGCCGGCCTGCTGGCGCGCTACGAACTGATGCAGCTGGTTGCCGATGCCGAGGCCACCGTTGGCCGTCCCGGCCACACGCCGGCGCTGTGGCTGTTGCTGCCGATGCACCAGCAGGGCCTGCCCACGATCGATGGCGTCCCGGTGCCGCTGGTCAACGCCAGCCAGGCGATCCGCCTGCCGCGGGCCTGGGTCGAAAACGTCCACCGCGCGAGAGGCACCCCGTGATCGATGCCGCCAGACTGCTCGAAGACCTGCGCCGCCTGCTGAAGCGCCTGGAAGACGACCTGCGCGCGCGGGTCATGGATGTGCAGGACTTGCACCAAACCCTTCGCGCCGAGTGGCACGCCGCCCGCGATGCCGATCGCACCGCCGAGACCTTCGAGGCGTGGCTGGAACAGGTTCTGACGCAGGCCGGCGTGCATTGGCTGCTGAGCTGCGTGTTCCTGCGCTTCATCGAGGACAACGGCCTGGTCGATCGCCCCTGGCTCGGCGGCACGCCCGGCGCCTCGCGGTCGCGCGCGATCGCCACGAGGCCTACTTCCGCGCTCACCCCACCGAGAGCGACCGCGAATACCTGCTCTCCGCCTTCCGCGAGGCCGAGGCGCTGCCGGGCCTGCAGACCTTCTTCGACGAGGCGCACAACCCGGTCTTCCGCCTGCCCATCAGCGGCGACGCCGCGATGGCGCTGCGCCAGTTCTGGCAGCAGGTGGACCCGAACACCGGCACGCTGCTGCACGACTTCACCGACCCGGCGTGGAACACCCGCTTCCTCGGCGACCTGTACCAGGACCTGAGCGAGGCCACCCGCAAGCGCTACGCCCTGCTGCAGACGCCCGAGTTCGTCGAGGAGTTCATCCTCGACCGCACGCTCACGCCCGCGATCCGCGAGTTCGGCTTCCGCGACGTGCGGATGATCGACCCCACCTGCGGCAGCGGCCACTTCCTGCTCGGCGGCTTCCACCGGCTGGTGGACGAATGGGCGCGCGCCGAGCCCGGCCGCAACCGGCGCGACATCGCGCAGAAGGCGCTGGACGCCGTGGCCGGCGTGGACCTGAACCCGTTCGCGGTAGCCATCTCCCGCTTCCGGCTGTGGGTCGCAGCGCTGAAGGTCAGCGACATCCATCGGCTCGCGGAGGCGCCGAACTTCAGGCTGAACGTGGCCATCGGCGACAGCCTGGTGCACGGCCAGCGTTTCGGCCTCACCGCCACCGAAGGCATGTTCGAGGGCGCCGAGCACTACGCGGGCACCGGGCTGGCGCACGCCTACGCCAGCGAGGACCTGGCCGAAGTGAACCGCATATTGGGACGGCAGTACCACTCAATCGTGGGCAACCCGCCCTACATCGTCGTCAAGGACGCGGCGCTGAATGCGGCTTACCGGCAGCGTTATGCGAGCTGCCACATGAAGTATTCCCTCGGCGCCCCGTTCACCGAGCGCTTCTTCGAACTCGCGATCGCGGGCAACGGCCGGCCTGCCGGCTTCGTCGGCCTGATCACCGCCAACAGCTTCATGAAGCGCGAGTTCGGCTCGAGGCTGATCGAGCAGGTGCTGCCGCAGTTGGACCTGACGCATGTCGTCGACACCTCGGGCGCCTACATCCCCGGCCACGGCACGCCGACCGTGATCCTGTTCGGCCGCCACCGCGCACCGGTGGGCGATGCGGTGCGCACGGTGATGGGCATCAAGGGTGAGCCGAGTACGCCCGACGATCCGGCGCGCGGGCTGGTGTGGTCGGCCATCGTCGGGCAGATCGACCGGGCTGGATCGGAGAGCGAGTTCGTCAGCGTCGCCGACACCCAGCGGGCCACGTTCGGCAAGCATCCTTGGAGCATCGGCGGCGGCGGCGCGGCCGATCTGAAGGATCTCGTTGAGGGAGCGGGCGGTACGACGGTTGGTCAGATCGCCGTCGAGATGGGCGTCTTTGGAATGACGAACGCCGACGAGTCGATGCTGGCGCCGGCTTCCGCCTTCGTCCGGCAACAAATCGAGGTGGCTTTCCGTAGACCTCTGATCGTTGGCGATCTGGTGCGCGACTGGTCAGTTGCCACCACCGACGAAGTGCTCTTCCCGTATGCCGATGGCGACACCGTATCTCTCGAACGAGTGCCACGGCTCGCGCGGTGGCTTTGGGGAACACGGACGGTGCTCGGCAACCGCGCAACCTTCGGCAAGAGCACGTACTTCGAGGAAGGGCGACCTTGGTGGGGCTGGCACCAAGTTGCGTTGAGACGGCTCGATGCGCCCCTCACGATCACCTACGGCGAGATCGCCACCCACAACCACTTCGTCCTCGACCGCGGCGGCAAGGTCTTCAACCGGACCGCGCCGGTGATCAAGCTGCCCGCCGGCAGCAGCGAGGACAAGCACCTCGGGCTGCTCGGACTGCTCAATTCGTCGGTGGCGTGCTTCTGGTTGAAACAGGTGTGCCACAACAAGGGCGAGGGAGGCGGCACTAGGGTCGAAGCCGGCAACTCCGCGCTTGGTGACGAGGCGTGGAAGAGCCACTTCGCCTTCAACTCCACCAAGGTCGCAGAACTTCCACTGGCCAAGCGACATCCGCTTGATCTCGCGCGCAAGCTAGAGACTCTCGCCCGCGTCATCGAAACGTGTCTACCCGCCGCCCGGCTGCAACTTGTGTCCGAGGGCTCACAGTCACTACCTACTAGGCAGACCCTCAACGAGAAGCGGGAGCATGCAGTCCGCCTGCGCAGTCAAGCCATCGCGTGGCAAGAGGAACTGGACTGGACCTGCTACGCGCTCTACGGCCTGCTGCCCGCCGACGCCGGCGCGCTGCGCCACGAAGGCGAGCCGCCCGAAGTGCGCCTGGGCGAGCGCGCCTTCGAGATCGTGCTGGCCCGCCGCGTCGCCGCCGGCCGCGAGACGACCACCTGGTTCGAGCGCCACGGCTCCACGCCGGTCACCGGGATCCCGGTGCACTGGCCAGAGGATTACCGCCAGGTCGTCCAGCGCCGCATCGACCTGATCGAGCGCGACCGCAACATCGGCCTGATCGAGCGCCCCGAGTACAAGCGCCGCTGGAACACGCCGACCTGGGACGACCTGGAGCGCGCCGCGCTGCGCGAGTGGCTGCTCGACCGCCTGGAATCCCCGCAGCTGTGGCCCGCGGGCCCCGATCAGCCGCCGCAGCTCACCACCATCAATCGCCTGGCCGACCGCGTACAGCACGATGCGGATTTCATGCACGTCGCCGCGCTCTACGCGGGCCGATCCGATTTCGACCCGACGGCGCTCGTCGCCGAACTGGTCGGCAGCGAAGCCGTGCCCTTCCTGCCGGTGCTGCGTTACAAGGACACCGGGCTGCGCAAGCGCACGCAATGGGAAGCCACCTGGGAACTGCAGCGGCGCGAGGACGCAGGCGAGGATGTCGGCAAGATCCCGGTGCCGCCCAAGTACAAGGGCGCGGATTTCCTGAAAGCCGACTACTGGCGCCTGCGCGGCGGCCTCGACGTGCCCAAGGAACGCTGGATCAGCTACCCCGGCTGCGAGCGCGGCGCCGACGGCAGCCTCGTGATCGCCTGGGCCGGCTGGGACCACCTGCAGCAGGCCACGGCCATCGCGGCGTATTACCTCGACATGAAGGACAACGAAGGCTGGGAACTGTCGCGCCTCGTGCCACTGCTCGCCGGCCTGTTCGAGCTCGTCCCTTGGCTGAAGCAATGGCACAACGAGATCGACCCCGCCTTCGGCGAACGCATGGGCGACTACTACGAGGGGTTCCTGCGCGACGAAGTGCGCGCACTCGGGCTCACGCTCGACGAGTTGAAGAACTGGAAACCCGCGGCAGCGAGCCCGCGGCGCGGCCGGTCGCGGGCAAGCACCTGAGCTGCATGTGGCGCCGACTGTCGTACCGACGCTCATCGGTAAGGTGCACTAAAATCAAAGTTGAACGTTTACACACGTCTGAGAAGCAAACGCGATGACACCCTTTCGAACAGTATTCGTCGCCTACTCCTCCAGAGACCACGTCCTGGCGCAACTCGTACACGAGGGCATCTCGATTGCAAACTCGAAGCAAACCCTACTGCGATTCGAGCCCTGGGTCTTCAATGATGTCCCAGGAAATCCTCTGGTTTCACCAATCCTGAATCGAATAGAACAGTCAGCATTCGTAGTGGCCGACATTACTTACCTGAATCCGAATGTCGTCTACGAGATCGGGTTCTCTATCGGGTCACGGAAACGCGCTTTCCTTATAAGGCATGAGTCAACCGTCGGTGACAGCGAAGTAGCGCGGGAGGTCGGAATCTTCGACACACTCGGATATTTCGAGTATCAAGACTCGCGCGCGCTTGCTCACAGATTGGTTAGCCACATTACCGAGGATGCCCTTCAATTCTCAAATGAGCTTGATCGAGTCGCCCCGGTGTATGTGGTAGAACCGCCGAGCAAAGACGATGCTGCGACTATGATGACGTCGCGACTCAAGAAGGCTCGATATCGCTATCGAAGTTTCAATCCGGCTGAAGATCCACGGCTGTCTGCAATGGATGCAGTTCGAAAGGTCGCCGCTTCAGGTGGGACTCTTGTGTCACTGCTCCCAGATCAAACTAGCGGTGGAGCTATTCATAATGTGCGTAGCCTATTTGTCAGCGGGCTGTCTCATGCCATGGGAAAGCCGACTCTGATACTGTGCCCGCGCACGGTTGAACCACCGCTGGACGTCCGCGATGAAATCAGTTCTTATCAAGACGTCGACGACATTCCTGAGCATATCAACCGTTTCGCGCTCGACATAACCGAATATCTCCAGCAGGCAGAGCCGCCTCCCGTCGATTCAGCGACGTTCCTGCAAACGCTGCAGCTCGGCGACCCCACCGCAGAAAACGAGATGACTACGCTCGCCAATTATTACTTGCCAACTGACCAGTTCAGTCGTGCCCTACGCGGCGAAGTAAACCTGGTTATCGGAAGGAAGGGGTCCGGAAAGACCGCTCTTTTCATACAGGTCAGAGATCGTGTTCGCGCTGACAAGCGCAACATTGTGGTTGATTTGAAGCCTGAGGGGTATCAACTGATAAAATTAAAAGAGGACATACTTTCCTACTTGACGGAAGGATCACGACAGCACCTTGTAACAGCTTTTTGGGAGTATCTACTTCTTCTGGAGATCGCCTACAAGTTGTTAGAAAAGGACATCCATACGCACAAGCATAATCACAATCTCTATGACCGCTATATCGATCTCGAGACAACATACAAGGCTGGGCAGTTTTCTGTTGAAGGAGACTTCTCCGAGCGACTGTTAACCCTTTCGCAACGAATTGCCGATGAGTATCGCTGGAGATTCGCATCAAAATCCGATGTGAAACTAACCACCCCACAGGTAACAGAACTGCTTTACAAGCATGATCTGCGTAGATTGCGCGATCAGATCTCCTCGTATCTCGAGCACAAAGAGTCGGTATGGATCCTATTCGACAATCTTGATAAAGGATGGAGCACTTCAGGGGTAGATTCTATTGACGCCATCGTGTTGCGGTGTCTTATCGACGCAGGGCGTAAGCTCGAGCGAGATATGCGGAAGGCACATCATACATGTCACTGTCTGGTTTTCATCCGCAATGACGTATATGAGCATCTAATGCAGCAGAGCGCCGACTATGGCAAGGAAATGCGAGCTGTTCTCGACTGGGATGATCCTGATCTTCTCAGAGAAATGCTTCGTCTCCGCCTTGTATCACATTTGGCTGACCCTCAGCGTGAGACACCTTTCGAACAGATTTGGCCTACCGTATGCGTCTCTCACTACAAAGGGGAGGATACAGCGTCATATTTCATCGAGCGATCGCTCATGCGCCCTCGGAATGTGCTTAAAATTCTGAGCCACGCCAGGGGGTTTGCCAATAACTTCCGCCACTCGCAGATTACCGAAGAGGACATAGAGAAGGGGGTACGTGCATATTCAAACGACGTGCTTATTGAACTCGATCGTGAGCTAACCGACGTGTTTCCGCAGGCAAAGGACCTACTGTACTATTTTGTCGACGCCAAGAGAGAAATGACGCCAAGCG